>Ga0326597_10000492_pt1 | contig 70109 bp, 54 predicted proteins | sample RVTome_12_FD_203789 | JGI IMG/M metagenome (GOLD analysis project Ga0326597, IMG submission 203789) | Soil microbial communities from uranium-contaminated site in the Upper Colorado River Basin, Wyoming, United States - RVT100D185 | ecosystem: Environmental > Terrestrial > Soil > Contaminated >...
GCTCCTACCGGCGGAGGTCACGGGGAATGTTCCAAGGGAGGGTAGGAGCCGGTTGCACCGGCGACCCGCGCCGCCAGGCGCGGCAGGCCCGTTGGGCCTGGGTCGCCGAAGGGATTCGGCTCCTACCAGGGGCCGATCAGCCGGGTCCTCGACGGGGGTAGGAGCCGCCTCCTGCCGGCGATCCATACCAACCGGGGGGTGGGGGTGGAACGGGCGGCGGGTCCGGGCGCCCTCCCCCCTGGCCCTCTCCTGGGGGAGGAGGGGATCGCCGGGTCGCCGATGGGCATCGGCTCCTACCCCTTGCTGGCGGGCGGTGCCGACTTCGCCGTGGGTGGGGGGATTGGGCATGGGTGGGGTGTGTGGGGACGCCATGGGCAGCGCGTGGGAAGCGCCCTGTGGAGGGGCTGAGTCTAGGGGAGCGGTGCAGGAGAGAGGAAGCGGATAGCGGACGCCCCACCCAGAAACGACCGCATTGACGCCACGCAAAACACGCGTTACACGTTTTTTCGTGATCTGAAGTCTCCCGATGTTTCGGAGCGCGCCATGAGGCAGAACCTCACTCTTTCCCTGGACACAGAGTTGATTCGCAAGGCCCGCGTACTCGCGGCAGAGCGCTCGACCTCCGTGAGCCAGATGCTCGGAAAGCTACTCGAGGCGATGGTGGAGGATGCCGCGCAGTACGACCGGGCGAAGAGGAGCGCCGTCGCCCAGTTGCACATCGGATTCCACCTCGGCGGCCGCCCCGCGACCCGCGACGAGCTCCATGAGCGCTGACACCTTCGTCGACACCAATATCCTGATCTACGCCCACGACCTGGATGCCGGCGACAAGCAGCGTCACGCTGCGGCGCGACTCCAGGAACTGTGGGAAGAACGCCGCGGTATTCTCAGCACCCAGGTGCTACAGGAGTTCTACGTCAACGTCACCGCCAAGATGCCAATGCCCATCTCGATCAGCGCGGCTCGCGGCCTGTTGAGCACATATGCCGCATGGCAGGTCGAGGTCAACGGGGTCCAGACGGTGCTGTTGGCGACAGAGATTCAGGAAAGAAACCGACTGTCGTTCTGGGACGCCATGATCGTCGCCGCCGCACCACCAAGGTGGTGCAGCGATCCTGCTCAGTGAAGACCTGAATCACGGCCAGGTCATCGAAGGCGTCCGCGTGCAAGACCCCTTTTCCTCGCCGTAAGAACAGCCCCGCTCGATCGACCGCGGCATGGCGAGGCGGCCGCCCTGACCGAACAGGCCGGCGAACGTCGTGGTGGCGCTCATCCGCTGCTTTGCGAGCGGTGGCGGTGTCGCCGTGGGTGGGGGTGCGGGGCATGGACTGGAATGCGGTCTCGGGTGAGAGGAGGGTTGGGGGTACTACCACCGGCCAGGTGACGGCCTCTGTCGAGCGCGAACGGCAGGGTAAGCGACGACGGGTGGCTCCGCAGACCCTCACGAAGGAACCGGACTAGCGGAGCGGTCACCTTCGGGAACGGAGGTGAGAGTCACCCATGCGTGTCCATCCACCGCACGATCGCGGCGGCGTATTGTCGGAAATCGTCGAGACGCTCGGTCATGATGGAGTAGACCACGTCCCAGTTGATGGTCCGGTACTCATGCACGGCGATGTTGCGGAAACCGACGGCCTTCTTCATGCGTTGTGCGACGCCTTCGTCGATGACGCCGGCCTTATGCAGACCATCAAAACCTTCGGCCATGGTCATGGGCGCCGGCGTCTTCAAGTCGGCAACCACGTGGGCGGCGATATCGACGCATAGCTGCACCACCCGCTCCAGATTGAGGACGATGACGTCTTGTGCGTCGAGATCTTGCGCGAGCTCCCGGCTCGTCTGCGGCACCTTGCTCTGGACGCGGTCGACGCGGCGCTCCAATGATTCGATCTTGAACAGGACGATAGCCCTATCCACGGATGAACCTCTGAGCGTGCCTTTCAAGGACCCTCCTGGTGTAGGGCATCATGTCCGCCTGGTTGTACCACATTTTCCGGATCAGGCTGACGTAGGTGCTCGGGGTGCTCCGGATCAACACACCGTGACACAGGGCCTGTTGCAGGATGATGCCGGAGACCTCCTGGAGATCGATCAGATCCACGTCCACGACAGGGCGCCTGCCAGGTCGAGGCGGAGATCGGCTTGTCTGTCGGGGCCAAGGGGTCGGCCGCCCGCCACCGCGATGTCGATATCGCTGTCCGAAGTGAGGCGATCCTGCGCTGCGGACCCGAAGAGCAGGACCACACGGATCTCTGGGCAGCCCGAGACGACCCTGTCGATGTGGGCTATGAGGGCTTCCTTGTTGATCATCGTTGGGGTGACGGGCGGCTCCCGCAGGGCTTCACCGTCGCATTCGACAAACGGACACCCTCGTCCCGCGCGGTCCGAGAAACCTTCGAACCTTCGCACAGACACGGTCGCGGGATTCTAGGGGAACCTCGGGGCAGGGGAAAGCAGAGTCGGCGCCACTGAACGGTGGTTCCATCACGCGGCCGCTCATGATCGCCGCAACGAGTGGCGGCGGGTGGTATCTTTCGTTGGCGATCAAGGCGTTCTAAACCCTCGATGGAGCGGCGCGCGCCATGAAACGGGAGATCGGTGGGACCACCATCACCCTCGTGCAGGGGGACATCACGCGGCAGGCGGTCGATGCGATCGTCAATGCGGCGAACTCGTCGTTGATGGGCGGCGGGGGCGTGGATGGGGCGATCCACCGGGCCGGCGGGCCGGCGATCTTGCAGGCGTGCAAGGCGATCGTGGCCAGGCAGGGGCGGCTGCCCGCGGGACAGGCGGTGGCGACTCCGGGGGGCGATCTCCCGGCCCGTTGGGTGGTGCACACGGTGGGGCCGGTCTATCACGACGGCAGCCGCGGGGAGGCGGAGACCCTCGCCTCCGCGTACCGCGAGTCGCTGGCGGTGGCCCGGGCACAGGGGGCGGCGACGATCGCCTTTCCGTCGATCAGCACCGGCGCCTACCGCTACCCGATCGAGCAGGCCGTGCGGATCGCCCTGCGCACGGTGTGCGAGGAGGCGCCACGCCTCGGCTTCGCCGAGGTGCGGTTTTGTTTGTTCTCGGCCGGGGATCGGGCGGTGTACGAAGCGGCCCTGGCAGAAGTGGCCGGGGAGAGCGGCTAGCGTCCTGTAAGCCAGGCTTGCCCGGCATGGCGGGCAGACCGCGACGGTTCGCGAGCAAGCTCGCTGTACAGGTAGCTGCACGCGACCGCCTCGCGAGTCCCGACGCCCCCCGGATTCACCGTAGGGGCGACGTCGGCCGGCATGGCGGGCGGCGCCCACCCTACGGGCGAGTGCGCACCGGCCGTACGGCGCAAGTCCCCCCGCCCCACCGTGGGAGGGGGACAGGGGGAGGGGGTGCCTGGGCTTCCCACCGCCGTGCCGGCTTCAGCCCCCTCTCCCCGGCCCTCCCCCACGCGGGGGGAGGGAGCTTGGCCCGGGGCGCTTGGGCGTTAGCCGTTCGGGTCGACGGGCGTTCTGGTCCGGGGCCGCGTACACTGCGGTCATGTTCTCCCGGGTGGTGCTCTGGATGCCGGTGGTGGTGGTGGTGGTGACCACGGCGATCTATGCGTGGCTCATGGCCGGCGCGCCCGGCAGGGTGTACGTGGCCGGCACCCCCGCGGACCGACCGGACCGCGAGATCGCCTATCCGGGCCGGGAGCGGCTCGACACGGTCGACCCCATGGGCGTGAAGCCGTGGCTCACCGCGCCGTTGCCCGCTGCGGAGGCCGCGCTACCCCCCGACGGCTACGGGCGGCGGTAGCTTCAGGTAGACGGTGGTGCCCTGTCCGGGCTCGCTCTCCAGATCGACCCGCCCGCCGTGGGCGGTGACCACCTCCAGGACGATGGACAGGCCGATGCCGAGCCCGCCCCCCTGAAAGGCCGAGGCCGACGTGTGATGGTGGTCGGTGTCGGCGGTCTCGTAGAAGGTATCGAAGACCAGTCGCTTCTGCGCCGCGCCGATGCCGATGCCGGTATCCTCGACGACGACGAGCGGCCCGAGCTCGGGCAGGGCGCCGGCCTGCCACGCGTCGAGGCGCAGGGTCACGGAACCGCCGTCCTCCGTGTACTGGATGCCGTTGCGCACCACGGCGCGCACCGCCTGCTGGAGCTTGGCCGCGTCGCACGGGTACTCGTCCCAGCCGTGGCCGGCCAGGTCCACCGTCAGCTTCACCTGCCGTGCCTCGGCCACGGGCCGCATCTCGGTCGCGACGTCGTCGAGGAGCCGCCCCAGAGAGGCCGGCGCCCGCCGCAGCACCGTGCCGCCCTGCCGCGCCTCCGACAGGGCGTGCATCTCCTCGACGATGTTGCGCAGGGAGCGGCTCACCTCCGCCAGCTTCTCCAACAGCTCCCCGCGCTCCTCCGACGACAGCCCCTCCGAATCGCTGGCGAGCAGATCGGTGATCGCGCTCAGGATGGTCACCGGGGTCTTCAGCTCATGGCTGGTGATGGCGAGGAACTTCTCCTTCAACAGGCTGACCTCGCGCAACCGGTCGTTGGCCTGGCGCAGCTCTTGGTTCTCCACACCGAGGCGGCGCTTCTCCACCTGCCGCTCGAGGATGCGGCGCACGTCCTCCATCGCAAACGGCTTGACCAGGAAGTCGTGGGCCCCGGCCCGCAGGGCGTAGACCGCGGACTCGAGGGTGCCGTTGCCGGTCGCGACGATCACGTCGACATGGGGCATCTCGGTGCGCACGGTCTCCAGGATCTGCTGGCCTTGCAGGCCGGGCATCGACAGGTCGGTGATGACGAGGTCGAAGGGCTGGGTCCGCGCCAGCTTCAGCCCCTCGGTGCCATTGGAGGCGATCACCGCCTGGTGACCGAGCTTCGGCAACAACCGCTGCCAGTACGCCTGAATGGCCCGCTCGTCGTCGATCGCGAGGATCCGTAAGGAGATCCCTTCAGTCATATGCCACGCGCCTCACGTCCGCGCCGCCGGCTGACAGCTCGTGATGCGGCGCAACACCTCGACCAACTGCTGCGCATTGAACGGCTTCTGCAAGAAGGGGATCTGGTGGCCACGCACGAAGCGGTCGAGCTGGGGATCAATCGCCCCGGACATCATTACCAGCCGCGATTGCAGGTGCGGCCGGCACTGTCCGAGCGCGTCGTACAACTTGATCCCGTCGAGCGCCGGCATCATGTAGTCGGTCAGGATTACACCGTAGTCCGCCTTGTCGAGGCAGACCAGGGCCGCCTCGCCGCTGGTCGCGACGTCGACCCGGTAACCCAGCCCCACGAGGATCTTCTGCAGCCAGTTGCGCACGTGCAGCTCGTCGTCGACCACCAACACCGCACCGGCCGGCGGCACCGGCTGCGCCGTCAGCGCCGCGCCCACGTCTTGGTCGTCGTAGACCACACCCGGCTCGATGCTGATCGGGAGCCACAGGGTGAAGGTGGTTCCCTCGTCCACGCGCGACTCCACGGCGATCCGCCCGCCATGGGCCTCCACCGCCGCGCGGCTGATCGACAGGCCGAGGCCGGTCCCCTCGCCCTCCGCCTTGGTGGTGAAGAACGGGTCGAAGATGTGTGCGAGATCCGCGGGGCGGATCCCCTGGCCGTTGTCCACCACCTGCACCATCACCTCCCCTTCCCCCTGCCGCGTGACGAGCCGCAACCGCGATGGCTGCCCGTCCGCGACCATGGCCTGAATCGCGTTGTTGACCAGGTTGAGGAGCACCTGCTGAAGCTGGTGCATATCGCCGAACATGGCGCCGACGCCGGGATCGAAGTCGCGCTCCACCGCCACCTCGCCACGCCGCAGGCGGTAGCCCATGAGGTCGATCACCGAGTCGATGGTGGCGTGGAGGTCGAAGTAATCGTTCGCGCGATCGCCGGCGCGCACGAAGCTGAGGAGGTTCTGCACGATACGGGTCGCGCGCTCCCCTTCGCTGTGCATCAGCCCCAGGGTGGTCTTCAGCTCGTTCGACAGCCGGTCGTCCTGCATCAGCATCTCGGCGTAGCCACAGATGCCGGTGAGCGGGTTGTTCAGCTCGTGGGCGACACCGGAGACCATCAACCCGATGGTTGAGAGCTTGTCCGCCTGGATGAGCTGCATCTCCAGCCGCTTGCGGGTCGTCACGTCGTAGGCAAACCCGCGGCTGAGGAGGAAGTCGCCCGCCTCGTCCCGCATCGCGGTGGCGCGCACCTCGACATTCAGCCGCGTCCCGTCCTTGCGCACCCACTCCAGATCCAGCTCGCCGCTACCCTCCTCGCGCACCCGTTTCAGGTGGCCCGCTACCCGGTGGCGGTGCGCCGGTAGGCAGATGTCCTCCAGGGTCATCACCAGAAGCTCGTCCAGCTCGTAGCCGAGGGTGGCGAGCTGCGTCTGGTTGACGGTGAGGAAGCGGCCCTCGTCGTCGACCTGATAGACCATGGCCGGCGCCTCCTCGATCAGCTCGCGATAGCGCTGCTCCGAGGCGATCAGATCGGCCGTCCGCTCCTGGACCAGCCGCTCCAGGTTCTCCCGGTAGCGCCGGTTGTCGTAGATCAGCCGGCGCTTCTCCACCGCCCGCTCCACCACGGATACCAGCGTCTCCCGGCGGATCGGTTTGCAGACGTAGTCGTACGCGCCCAGCCGCACCGCCTCCACGGCGGTCTCGACATTCGGTTCACCGGTGATCGCGATCACCGGCACCTCGGAACCGCGCTCCCGGACGCAGCGCAGGAGATCGATGCCACTGCCGTCGGGCAACACCAGGTCGGTGAGCACCACATCCCAGGGACCGTTCTCACATTGGCGGAAGGCGCTAGCCAGGTCGGCCACCGTCACCACGTCGTAGCCTGCCTTGTTCAAGATCCGCGCAAGGCTCTGCCGGATACTCGGCTCGTCATCGACCAACAGCACGCGCGGTGCGCTCATTCCCCCATCTCCTCAGACGCGTGTACAGGAATCCACATCGTCACCACGGCTCCTCCTCCATCATGCGCCGCCGCATAGACGCGCCCGCCCCAGGCGGACACGTCCCGGGACACATGAGTCAGACCCAGCCCCAGCCCGGAGCGGCCTGCCCGGCGGGTGAAGAACGGGTCGAAGATGCGCGACAGATCGGCCGCGTCGATGCCGATGCCGTTGTCCGCCACCGACAATTGCACCCCGGGGCGGCCCTGATCGGCGATCGCCTCGGCGCTGACACTGATCCAGCCGCGGGCGTCCGCCACGCTGCCGCGACGGCGCCGTTCCGCGATCGCCCAACGCGCGTTGGAGATCAGCGCCACCACCGCCTGCTGCAACCGGTGGGGCACGGCGCATACCGGCGGCAGGGTGTCGGGTACGTCGCAGGCGAGATCGATCCGCTCGCGGCCGAGGCTGTGGCTCACCAGGGACAGGGCCGCGGTCACCACGTCCGCCACGATGGCCGGCTCGTTGCCGGCGCCACCGGTCCGCCCCAGGGAGCGCAGGTGGCCCAGCAGCCGGGCGATCCTCTCGCCCTCGCCGATGATCACCTCCATCCACTGCTGGACCTCGGAGCCCGGCGGCAGGTCGTCGCGGGCCAGGTCGGCGTAGTTGATGATGCCCATCAACGGGTTGTTGATCTCGTGAGCCATGCCCGTCGCCAGCTCACCGACGGCCGCCAAACGTGCCGCCTCGGTGGTGGCGGCGCGCATCTGCTCGCGCTCCGCCTCGATGGCCAGCAGCTTGGTGATGTCGCGGGCGAGCACCACCACCCGGCCGCTCTCACGGGGGGCGATGGGCCGCACGGTCACCAGCACGGTGCGGGCGGACTCGCCCTCGTCGAGCGACAGGCGGAGATCGTCGGGCGGGGCCTCGCCGGCCTGCACGGCCGCGATCGCCGCGCAGATCTCGCCGCCGGCGCCTTCGCGAAAGACCACATTCACGGCCTGCCCCACGCAATGCGCGCGCATGAGGTCGCGGGCCGGCGCGTTGCATTCCTCCACCACGCCGTCCGGGCCGATCAGCCACAGGGGATCGGGCAACACGCTGAGCAGCCGTGCCTGTTGGTCACTCTCCTGCCGCACCCGATCGAAGCGGCGCGCGCTTTGCAAGGTTCCCGAGACCAGGCGGGCGAGGAGCTCGACGCTCTCCAGGAGCTGCGGATCGGCCGCCACGGAGCGTCCTGCCTCGGGGATCGCGCAGATCCCGCCGAGGACCCGCTGCCCGTAATGCAGGGGAGCTAGCAACACGCCCTCGGGCGGTGCCCCGTCGGGAAACAGCGGGTCGGCCGCGAGGAGCGGATCGTGCGCCGCGATGAAACGCGGCCCAGCGCCGTCGCTCAGATAACGACACACTCCGCCGGAGACCGGGACACGCCGCCCGCGCAGCGAGTCGAGGCCGTCGCCCACCACCGCCACCACCCCGGCCACCCCCTCCTCCCGGTCGAGGACCGGGATGAACGCACCACTCACCGGCAACGCCCCCACCAGATCATCGAGGGCGCGCACCAGAAGCCGCTGCGGATCCAGCTCCTGCAAGAGATCGACCGCCACCTCGTGGGCAAAGGCGAGGGCGCCGTTGCTCGCGGCCATCGACACCACCGCCTCCCCGTCTCCTTCGCACGGGTGGAGATGAACCATCCAGCCGGCGCCGAGGCCCATGCCGCCGATCCCGCCATCGGACTTGGCCCGCAGGCGACACGGCGCCCAGCCGCCGGGCGTCGCCGCCCGCACCCGCAGCTCCGGGCTCAGCTCGCCACCCTGCGACGCCGCCAGGCTGCGGCGTACGCGCTCCGCATCCTGGGGATGAAAGCGCCCGCCGACGGGCTCCCCCACCGCCCTCTCGCCGAACAGGCGCCGCCACAGGCGGTTCGCCTCGCGCACCACTCCGGCGTGGTCCACCCATGCGGCGGCCGCGGGAAAGGCCTCGATGGAGTAGCTGGCCGTGTCGGTGTGTGACGCTCGCGGTGAAACCATTGGCAATATAGCCACGTCACTCACCGCCACGCGCCACAGAAGGACGCGCTCGGCCTACCTGCCGGTCGAGGTCCGCGGCGTGGCAACGGCGCGAGCCCACAGACGAGCGAGGGATCAGGGTGGAGGCGCCCAGCAGCGAGACCGTGGCGAGAGGTGGAAAAGCGGGAAGGAACCATCGCGGAGGACGGCGCCGGAACCAATCCTCTCCAGAACCGTCGCGTATCACTCTAACACGGCCTTTCGCCGGCAACATAGCCGCGCGCGCCCGACGACGGACCCACAATCCCGGGGGCACACCGCGATCTCCCAACCCAGGGTAGGAGCCGGTTTCACCGGCGACCCGCGCCCCCGGCGCGGCAACCCGGTGCGCTGGCGCCGCTGGCGCGGCCGGCCCTCTCGGGCCGGAATCGCCGAAGGGATTCGGCTCCTACCCCTGGACCGAGACGGGCGGCGCCCGTGCCGGGCGCGGCTGGTTTGACCCTCTCAGATCGCCGTTGCTAGGCTGGCCGCGGGAGTGTCGTTATTTCCGGAGAATCCATGCCGCGGGCCCGAATCCTAGTTGCCGACGATGAGATGGTCCCGCGACGCCTCCTCGAGGACCTGCTGACGCGCGAGGGCTACGAGGTGGTGACGGTGGAGGACGGAGAGGCCGCCCGGGAGCGGTTGCAGGAGAGCCGCTTCGACCTGCTCATCACCGACCTGCAGATGCCCAAGCTCAACGGCCTGGAGCTGTTGCGCGAGGTGCAGCACGGCGGCGGTCACACCATCTGTATGGTCCTCACCGGCCACGCCACGGTGGAGTCGGCCATCGAGGCGATGCGCAACGGCGCGTTCGACTATCTCACCAAGCCGTTCAAGGGCGACGGCCTGCGCCTCCAGGTCCAGCGCGCCCTGGAGTACGGCAAGCTTCAGAGCGAGAACCAGCAGCTCCGCCGCCAGGTGCGTGACAAGTACAAGTTCGCCAACCTGGTGGGCGACTCCGACGTCATGCAGGAGATCTACCGAGTGATCGGCAAGGTCGCCGACTCCGGCGCCACGGTCCTCATCCAGGGCGAGAGCGGCACGGGCAAGGAGCTTCTGGCACGCGCGATCCACTTCAACTCCAGCCGCGCGGATAAGCCGCTGGTGCCAATCAATTGCGGCGCTATCCCCAAGGACCTGCTGGAGAGCGAGCTGTTTGGCCACGTCAAAGGCTCGTTCACCGGCGCCACCACGTCGCGCGCCGGACGCTTCGAGATCGCCGACGGCGGCAGCCTGTTCCTCGACGAGATCGGCGAGATGAGCCCGGATCTGCAAGTGAAGATCCTGCGCGTCCTTCAGGAGCAGCAGTTCGAGCGGGTCGGCGGCACCAAGACCCTGCACGTCGACGTGCGCATCATCGCCGCCACCAACAAGGATCTGGAGCACGAGGTCGAGGTCGGCAACTTCCGCGAGGACCTGTTCTACCGCCTCAACGTGGTGCCCATCACCATCCCGCCCCTGCGCGATCGCGGCTCGGACATCCCGCTGCTGATCACCCACTTCCTGCACCAGCAGAACGCGCTCCGCCATGGCCACAAGCGGATCAGCGACGAGGCGCTGGAGATCCTCTACCGCTACCCCTACCCCGGCAACGTGCGTGAGCTGGAGAACCTCATCGAGCGGCTGGTCATCCTCGGCGACGGCGACGTGATCAACGTCTCCGACCTCCCGGAGAAGATCCGCGCCACGGGCCCGGTACCGACCCGACCGGTTTCCGCCCTGCCACCCGAGGGGCTCCAGCTCAAGGAGTTCCTGGAAGAGGTGGAGCATCACCTGATCGATCAGGCCCTGGAGCGGGCCGACGGCGTGAAGAGCCAGGCAGCCAAGCTGCTTGGCCTCAACCGCACCACCCTCGTGGAGAAGCTGCGCAAACGCGGCCTCCTCGACGAGGAACCCGTCACCCGCCGCTGAGGACCACGGCGCGCTGGCGCCGCTGGCGCGGCCGGCCCGGTCGGGCCGGAATCGCCGAAGGGATTCGGCTCCTACCTTGGATCCGGGCCACCCGGCGATCGTCCAACCCGAGGTAGGGGCCAGTTGCACCGGCGACCCGCGCCGCCAGGCGCGACAACCTGGCGCCGGCGGCGCGGCAACCCGGCGCGGCCGGCCCGGTCGGCCCGGTCGGGCCGGAATCGCCGAAGGGATTCGGCTCCTACCTTGGATCCGGGCCACCCGGCGATCGTCCAACCCGAGGTAGGGGCCAGTTGCACCGGCGACCCGCGCCGCCAGGCGCGACAACCTGGCGCCGGCGGCGCGTCAAGCCCCTGACTCGGGCGTCGGGTTCTCCGCGCCTGGCGCCCTTGCCGTCACGCGGCGTGTGACCGGCGTTTCCCGCGATCTGATACGGCGTTAGCCGATCAACGTTGCATGGCGGTCGCATCACCTGCGCGGCAAAAACGTGTGGCACGGTCCTTGCGTCCTGCCGCACGACTCACCATGCGTCCGACCCGTCACCTTCTCCTCGCCCTCGTCGCCGCCGTGACCGCGTGGCCCGCCGCGGCCGCGCCGCAACCGGAGGCCACGCCGGTCGAGGCCCTGTGGGCGGCGCTCGACCACCACTTCGCCCAGGCCGAGGACCACGCCGTGCGGGCCGCCCTCCCGGCTCCGTTCTCCGTCGACCACCTGCTCCTCACCCCGGAGACGGTGTCGCAGCCGCCCGCCGAGGTCTCGGCCAAATACCCCGCGCGACTGGACGAGCTGCTCCAGGACGCCTGGCTACACATCCACGATCGCGACTTCGAGGCGGCGAGCCAGGGCCTGGGCCGAATCGTGAACACCAGCCCGCGCAGCGAGATCGGCGCCACGGCCGCCTACCTGAAGGCGGCCGCGGAGATCGCCCTGTACCGGGCCCGGGACGAGAAACGACCGCAGGTGGCGATCGACGCCCTCACCCAGGCCTTCACCCTCCACCCGGAGGACCCCAACGCCACCCGCGCCCTCTTCACCCTGGCCGAGTTGTACCGCGACCACGATGCCTGGGACGAGGCCTTCGCCTACTACCACCGCGCCGCCGGCATCCCGGGAGGCGGCGAGCTCTGGCCCTACGTGCGCTACCGCGAGCTGGTCGCCCTGGCCCACCACGGGGACTGGGTGGAGGCGTATCGCATCGCGAAGGAGCTCATCGCCACCTTCCCGGCCCACCCGTGCGCCAACCTCGCCCGCTTCGTCTACCTCGACAACGCCATCGCCACCGGCGACGCCACGCGCATCCTGCGCGAGTACGAGACCCTGGTGGCGGCGGGCGATCTGCGCCTGGAGGACTTCCCGACTTACCGCTACGAGGCCCTGCGCGCCCTGTTCGCGACGGGCGAGGTCGACCGAGCTCGTCCGTTACTCGATCCGCTGCGCCGCGAGCTGACCGGCGAGGCACCGGCGAGCCTCCTCCTTCAGGCCGGTGACGCCGAGCTCCACCATGGCCGTGACGCCGGGGCCCTGGCGCTCTACGACAAGATCGGAGTGCAGTACGGCCGCACAGCGATGGCCGACCTGGCACGGCTCCGGGAAGTCCAGATCCGCTACCCAACCACCCCGCGCCTCGATCGCCTCCGTCTCCTCGGACCGCTACGCAACCTGGCCAACGAGGTCGGCCGCCCCCAGCTCCGCACCCTCGCACGCAACCTGAAGCTCGCCCTGCTCGCCGACGAGGCGCGCTGGGACGACGTGGTGGGGCAACTCGACGCGCGCCCTCTCGTCGAGACCGCCCTGCGCGAGGAGTCCTGGTTCGAGCCGTTGTACGGCTACGCCTTCGCCAATCTGTGGCTCGACCGCCTGGAGTCGCGCGACCTCCTGGAGGTCTATTTCACCTTCCGCGAGGGTCACCACGATACCGCCGCCCTCACTCCCGCTTTCCGCCGCCATCTCGCCGACGCCCTGGTCAGCGAGGGGTACCTGGAGGGCGCACTCATCCTCCTCGCCGACCTGGCGAGCCTCCCCGACGCGGCCGTCGATACCAAGCTCGCCTATCTGGAGACTCTAGCCAGGGCGTACTCCGCCGAGGTCGAGCCGACCTGGCGTCGCCTGGGAGGCGAGATCGAGGTCGATACCCTGCCTCCGGCCCTGCGCGTGCGCTACGCCGCCCTCGGGCTCCGGATGGGGGAGACGCGCGACAGTCCCCTGTGGGCCGCCTCCGCCCTGGTCGACGACGACACCCTGGCCGCCGCCGAGCCCGAGGCCACCTACCGCCTCGCCACTTACCTCCTATCCGCCGGTCACGCGGCCGACGCAAGCGCACTGCTGGCGAAGATCTACCCGTTGCCGGTCCCCGCCACCCCACCGCTCGACCCGTGGCGCGTAGCCGCCACCCTCGCCGCATGCCTACACCACCAGGGCGAACCGGAGCGAGCCGCACGGGTGCTGCGCGAGGCGCTGCACGACACGCCGCCCGCCGTGGCCGCGGAGCGCGCCTGGGCCGAGCATTTCATCGCCCTCATCGAGGGCCAGCCCGTCGGTGCTGAAGACCCTGCCCCCGCGCCATTCTGGCAACGCTACCAAGCGGTCCAGGACCAGTACCTCCAGTGGCAGATCGACAACCGCGGCCCGTTGCGACGGCTCCGCGCCGCGATCGCGGCCGCGGGCCGCTGGGCGGAGGCGGAGTGATGGCCACCATCTTGATCATCGAGGACAACCACCTCCTGCGCCGCGCCATCGCGGAGGCGATCACCCGCGCCGGCCACCGGCCGATCGAGGCGGGCGATGTCGCCGCAGCGCGCGCCGCACTTGCGTGCGAGGCCATGGACGTGGTGGTCGCCGATCTCCAGCTCCCCGACGGTGCGAGCCTGACCCTGCTGGAGACGTGGAAGGAGGCGGGGACGCCGCCCCCATTCGTGCTGATCAGCGGCGTCGCCCAGATGGAGGACACGGTCCGAGCGCTGCGCCTCGGCGTCGCCGACTGCCTCACCAAGCCGTTCTCCATGGCGGAGCTGCAGCGCGTCGTCGGCCACCTCCTCGGCCGGCGCGATGCACCGGCGCCGACCCGTACACACTCGGCCGCGCGGCCTGCTCCAGATGCCTCGCCACGGTGTGCCGGCCCGGTGATCGCATCCCAGCGCATGGCTGCGGTGTTCGCCACCGCGACCCGCGTGGCCCCCTCCACCGCCACGGTGCTGATCGAGGGGGAGAGCGGCACGGGCAAGGAGGTGGTGGCACGGCACATCCATCTCCACAGCGAGCGGCGGCGCGGGCCGCTCGTGGCGATCAACTGCGCGGCCCTGCCCGACGGATTGCTGGAGAGCGAGCTGTTCGGCCACGAGCGCGGCGCCTTTTCCGGGGCCGTGCAGCGCCACATCGGCCGCTTCGAACAGGCCCACGGCGGCACCCTGCTCCTGGACGAGATCGGGGAGATGGCCCTGCCCCTCCAGGCAAAGCTGCTACGCGCCCTACAGGAGCGCGTCGTGCAACGGGTCGGTGGCCGCCAGGCGATCCGGGTGGACGTGCGCATCCTCGCCACCACCAACCAGTCCCTGCGCCAGGCCGTGGACGCAGGCCGCTTCCGCCTCGACCTCTACTACCGGCTGCACGTCATCCGCCTCCGCCTCCCGCCCCTGCGCCAGCGTCCGGAGGAGATCCCGGTGCTGATCCGCCACTTCCTGGCGCAATTCTGCCGGGCGACCGAAGACCGGCCGCCCACCCTGCCCGAGGCCGTGGCGACGCAGCTCGCCGCCCATTCCTGGCCCGGCAACGTGCGCGAGCTGCAGAACGCCGTACACCGCGCCCTGCTCCTCGGCGATCACGACCACCTACGGATCGAGGACTTCCTCGACATGGAGCAGGTCTGCCCGGAGTCGCCGCCCCGGCCCGGCACCGTCACCGAGATGGAACGCGACCTGATCCTCACCACCCTCGGCGAGCACGGCGGCAACCGCTCCCAGACCGCCGAAACCCTCGGCATCAGCGTCCGCACCCTGCGCAATCGCCTGCGCGAATACCGCAACCAGGGGCTGGCGGTCACCCCGGCAAGAAGTGCCGGGTAGGCAACGGCCGCCGTCAGAATGCCGCCGGGCGCGCCGACGAACCATCGCTTGCGTCCCGCACCCCGCCTGGCACCCCATGGACCGACATCACAATTTCAATAGGTTCCGCCGCGATCCAACCATGCCACCGAGCCACGCCGGGGAGTCTGAGCTTGGCACTCCGTTTGCACTTGCGTTCGCCAGATGACGCCGTCGTCACCATGAACGTCCACCAACTTCTCTTACCCAACCTCCCCACCATGCAGCGCGCCTTGACCTTGCGCAGCGCGCGTCAGGAGCTGCTGTCCCAGAACCTCGCCAACGCCGCGACCCCGAACTACCACGCGGTCGACCTCGACTTCGAGGCCAGCATGCGCGCGGCCGAACAGCGGCCCGTCGCCCCCCTCGCCACCACCGACCCGCGCCACCTCCCGGTGCTCCAGGAGAGCGGCGGCGCACCGGTTCAGATGGCGCGGTCGACCACCGGCGCCGGCCTAGACGGCAACACCGTCGACGTGGAGGAGGCGATGGGCACCCTGTCGGAGAACACGATCCTCTACGGCGCTACCGCCCAGATCACCGCCGGCGTCTTCGCGAACCTCATCCAAGCCATCCGGGAGGGGAAATAACAGGCAGTAGACAGTAGATAGCAGACCGTAGACAGGGGATCCCGATGAACCAGCCACATCGCCACCCAGCCACCACCGCACCACAGCCACGGCTGGCAGCAGGCAGAGTTACTCACACCACCGGCCGACCCGCTCCTCTCCCAACCACGCCACCCCCTACCTACTACCTACTGTCTACTACCTACTAAACGCCATGTCCGACTTCCTCCATGCCATGCAGGTCGCCGCCGCGGGTCTCGCCGCGCAGCGCGCGCGTATGGACGTGATCTCCGCCAATCTCGCGAACGCGGAGACCACACGCACCCCTGAGGGCGGACCGTACGTACGCCAGCGGGTGGTCTTGCAGGCGGCGCCGGCACCGACGCGCTTCGCGGACCTCCTGCGCGCCCGCGAGGAGCAGACTCCGGCGGTGGAGGTGGCCGGGGTGAGCCCCGATCCCCGCACACCGCGCATGGTCTACGACCCTGGGCATCCGGACGCCGACGAGGCGGGCTACGTCGCCATGCCCAACGTCAGCGTCCTCGAGGAGATGACGGACATGATGACCGCGATGCGCGCCTACGAGGCCAACGTCAAGGCGGTCCAGGCCACCAAGGGTATGGCCCAGGCCGCGCTGGAGATCGGGAGATAGGCCGCGCTGCTGCGCGGCCAGGGGCCAGGGGCCAGGAGTGATCCATGGAACACATCGTCGTAACCACAGAGCAGCAGAGGTCGCATCACCGAGCGGTGTTCGAGGCCTGTCAGGACACCAGCCATCTTGATCCACGAGAGCCAGAGGGCGACCCGGAAAAGACCCTCATCCAAGAATGCACCACCATGATCGCTCGTCTCTCCCGCTACCCCATCCGTACCGCCCCTCCAACCCCCGGCCCCTGACTCCCAATCCCTGACCCCTGGCCCCTGGCCTCCGGCCCCTGACCCATGGACATCACTACCCAGCACCACCTACGCGCCGTGCTCGGCCCGGAGAATCAGGTCCGGGGCTTCACCACCGAAGCCCCCGGCGAGTCCTCGTTCGGCGCGGTCCTGAAGGAGAGCCTGGCCGAGGTCAACGACCTGCAAATTCAGGCCAAGAACGCCGCCGGGGAGCTGGTCACCGGCCGTGGCGGCGAGCTCCACGACGTGATGATTCAACTGAAAGAGGCCCAGGTCTCCTTCGAGATGGTCATGGCCGTCCGCAACAAGGTCATCGACGCCTACCAGGAGGTCATGCGCATGCAGGTGTGAGGGTAGGGATCAGGGGCCAGGGGCCAGGGGTCAGGGGCCAGGGAATGATGGCCCTGCGGGCCAATGAATATGCCGATGAATACCACCCACGAAACAACGATCGCCGGCCAAAGGCCGGCACCACCCCTGGCCCCTGACCCCTGGCCCCTGACCCCTGACCCCTGACCCCTGGCCCCTGGCCCCTGGCCCCTGGCCCCTGACTCCTGGCCCCTGGCCCCTGACCCCTGGCCCCTGACCCCCATGGAATCCTTCTTCGAGAACCTGCTACAGCTCTTCCGGGACATGCCGCCGGCGCGGCGCATGACGCTGCTGATGGTGGGCGTCACCTCCCTCGCGTTGCTCGTCGGCATCGGCTACTGGGGCTCCCGCCCGCAATACCAGCTCCTCTACGCGGGCCTCGAGCCGGACGCGGCGAGCGCCGTGCTCGAGGAGCTGCGCGCCGCCAAGGTGCCGTACGAGCTGGGCGATGGTGGCCGGTCGGTGTTCGTCCCATCGGAGCAGGTCTATGACCTGCGCCTCGACCTGGCGGGCAAGGGGCTCCCGGCGGGTGGCAAGGACGGCCTGGAGCTGTTCGACCGCTCCGCCATGGGCGCCACGCGATTCATGCAGGAGGTCAACTTCCAGCGTGCCCTGCAGACCGAGCTGGTGCGCTCCATCACGCAGATCCGTGGCATCCGCGGCGCGCGTATCCACATCGTCCCGCCCAAGGAGTCCTTGTTTCTCGACGATCGCGAGCAGGCCCGTGCCTCGGTGATCCTCAACGTCGACCCGGAGCAGCGCCTGCCGGCCTCCCAGGTGAAGGCGATCGCCCACCTGGTGGCGGGCGGCATCAAGGGGCTGGAGCCGCAACGGGTGGCGATCGTCGACTCCAACGGCAACGTCCTCCAGGACGGTGAGCCGCAGGAGAAATCCTCGACGGTCCTGTCCGCGGACCAGATGTCCCAGCAATTCTCCCTGGAGAAGGAGCTCAAGGCGCGCATCGAGACGATGCTCGCGCCGGTGGTCGGCCACGACAACGTCGTGGCACGGGTCAATGCGAAGCTCAACTTTCAGACCCAGGAGTCCACCTCGGAGGTCTTCGATCCCGACGCCACGGCGATCCGCTCCCAGCACCGTCGCGACCAGGCGACCAGCCGCAACGCGGTCGCGCCGGGGGGTGTCGCCGGCGTCGACGCCAACCTTCCCGAACGCGCCAGTGCCGAGCCGCCGGCCGAAAAGCAGGAAGGGGCGAGCGAACGCGAGGAGACGACCAACTACGAGGTCACCAAGACCGTGACCCGCACCGTGGTACCGGTCGGCCAGATCGAGCATCTGTCGGTCGCCGTGCTGGTGGACGGCACCTACAAGCCGGTGGCGGGCACTGATGGCGCCAAGCCCACCACGGAGTACGTGCCGCGCACGGCGGAGGAGATCGCCCACTTCACCACCCTGGTGAAGCGAGCCGTGGGATTCGACGGCGACCGCGGCGATCAGGTCGAGGTCGTGAGCCTGCCGTTCGCCAGCGAGGAGGTGGTCCCGGTCCCGGAAGCGCCCGCCTGGCAATCGTGGATGCCGGTGATGCTCGCCGTCGCGCGCTACCTGCCGGTGGCGATCTTCTTCTTCCTGTTCTTCCTGTTCTTCGTCCGGCCGCTGATGGAGCAGGTACGGGTCGCGCAGGTGCAGCGCCAGCGGGAGCTGGAGCTTGCCGATGAACGGCAGCAGCTCGCCCTGGAGAACGCCGGATCCGCCATGGCCCTGACCCAGGGTGCCGGCAGGCCGAGCCATCCCGCCAACCCCAAGGATCGAATGTCCAAGATGATCAAGGACGAGCCGTCTCAGGGAGTTCAGGTCATGCGAAGCTGGCTGCGTGAGGCGGAGGGTGGCGCGTGACCATCGACGACCTGACCGGTCCGGAGAAGGTCGCCGTGCTGCTCCTTACCCTCGGCGAGGAGGCGAGCAAACGCGCCTTCGCGGAGATGGAGGACCACGAGGTGCAGAAGGTGGCCGCCATGATGATCAAGCACCAGAAGATCCCGCGCGAGATCGCGGACCAGGTGGTGGAGGAGTTCGGCGCCCTGATCGAGACCGACGAGGGGATCTTCCACGCCGGTACCGCCTACGTCAGCCGGCTAGTGGAGGAGGCGGTGGGCCTCGATCGAGCCGACCTGATCAACCGACTCTTCGAGGAGCAAGAGGAGCAGGTGCGATTCTCCGCCCTTCTCAACCTGCAGCCGCAGGTGATCGCCAAGCTGATCCGCGACGAGCACCCGCAAACCCTCGCCCTGATCCTCGGCCACCTCCCCGCGCGTCTCTCCGGCCAGGTGCTCAAGTCGCTGCCCTCCAACGTGCAGGGCGACGTGGTCTACCGCCTGGCGATCCTCGACAAACCCGACCCGGAGGTCCTGGACGAGGTGGAGGCGGAAATCAAACAGGCGGTCCGCAATGCCACCTCCCTCTCCGTCGACAGCCTCGGCGGCGCGGACGTTGCGTCCAGTATCCTGCAGAACGTCGGCAAGGAGGTCAGCGAGCGGGTCCTCGATGAGCTCACCGAGGCGGACGAGGACCTCGCGACGCGGATCAACGATCTGCTCTTCACCTTCGAAGACCTGGTGAAGCTGGACCGCGACGCGATCCAGGCCATCCTCCGCGAGGTCAAGACCGACGATCTGGTCATCGCCCTCAAGGGGGCGAGCCAGGGCGTGAAGGAGGTGATCTTCAACAACCTCTCCAGCCGCGCCGCCGCGATGCTCGCCGACGACCTGGAAAACATGCCACCGGTACGAGTCCAGGATGTGATGGAGATGCAAAAAACCATCGTCACCATCGTCCGGCGTCTGGAAAAGGACGGCCGGATCAACCTTGGCCGCGAGGAGGGGACGGACCTGCTGTGACAGGGACCCGATGCCAGGGGCCAGGGGCCAGATACCCGATGCGCACCACGCGCCCCCCTCGGAGCGGCTCTGACCGCCCCCCCACGTTGTGAACGGATTCCCTCGTCCCGCCCGTATCGCTTCTTCGCTGACCCCTGACCCCTGGCCCCCGATGATCGCGCGATTCACCCCCGACTTCACGGCGGACAGCGCCGCCTGCTTCCACCCCGACCACGAGGCCGCGACGGAAGGCACATTCGCCCCCACAGCGGCCCCGGCCACGGCCGGCGTGGTGATTCCCCCGCAGCCGCCGCCAGACCTGGACGCCCTTTCACGCCAGGGATTCGAGGAGGGGTTCGCCGTCGGCGAGCAGGCGGGGCTGGAGGTCGGCCGAGAGAAGGCGATCTCCTATCTCAACACCCTCGCCGAGGCCGTTGCCGCCGCTACGGCGCTGCGCGGCAAGATCCGCCAGGAGGCCCACGAAGACCTGGTGGCGCTGGCCGTGGCGATCGCCGAGCGACTGGTGCGGCGCGAGCTCACCTGCGACCGGTCGATCCTCCTGGACCGCGTCCAGGATTTCCTCACGGAGTTCGACGATGCCACCACCGTCACCCTGCGCATGCACCCGATCGACCTGGCGTACGCGGAGAGCTGCAAGGACGACTGGCGGCAGCTCTTCGGCGCGGTGGAGCACCTACGCCTCGAAGAGAGTCACGACCTTCAGCAAGGCGACATGCGCATCGAGACCCCGACCACGTCGCTCGACGCGCGCATCGAGAGCCTCCTCGCCACGGTGCGCGAGCGCCTCATGGAAGCGATCGACGGTCTGCCTAGAGGTAGTGGTACATGAGCGCATTCAGGCTTCTGCCCGACGAGCGGTTCGTCGCCGCGCCGCTCATCGACCGCCTACCACGGCCGCGACCGCGGATCGACGGCAAGGTCGCGCGCATGGTCGGCGTGGTGATCGAGGCGTACGGCCGCGGCTCCTCGATTGGCGGCACCTGTGACATCTACACCCGCGACGGCGCCCACTCGATCTCGTCGGAGGTGGTCGGCTTCAAGGAGAACCGCGTCCTGCTCATGCCCCTCGGCGACCTGCGTGGCGTAGGACCCGGCAGTCGCGTCGTGGCGCGCACGCCGCAGGCGGGGGTCGCGGTCGGCGAGCGTCTCCTCGGCCGGGTGATCGACGCCCTCGGCCGACCCATCGACGACCAGGGACCGCTGGTCACCGAGACCACCTACCCGCTCTACGCCCCGCCCCCCGGCTCCCTGGAACGCACGCCGATCGACGAGCCCCTGGATCTCGGGGTGCGGGCGATCAACGGCCTGCTGACCATCGGCCGCGGCCAGCGTATCGGCATCCTCTCCGGCTCGGGCGTGGGCAAGTCGACCCTGTTGGGGATGATGGCGCGCCACACCCGCGCGGACGTCAACGTCATCGGCCTGATCGGCGAGCGTGGCCGCGAGGTGCGCGAGTTCATCGAGCGCGATCTCGGTCCCCACGGCCTGGGCCGTTCCGTGGTCGTGGTGGCGACCTCCGACCAATCCCCGCTGGAGCGCACCCGCGGCGCCTTCATGGCGTCGGCCATCGCCGAGTACTTCCGGGATCAGGGCAACGATGTCCTGTTGATGATGGACTCGGTCACCCGCTTCGCGTCCGCCCAGCGCGAGATCGGCCTGGCCATCGGCGAGCCCCCCACGACCCGCGGCTTCCCGCCCTCGGTGTTCGGCCTCCTGCCGAAGATCACCGAGCGTGCCGGCACCTGCGCGGGCCGTGGCTCGATCACCGGCATCTACACCGTGCTCGTCGAGGGCGACGACCTCAACGAGCCGATCGCCGACCATATGCGCGGCATCCTCGACGGCCACATCGTCCTGTCGCGGGAGCTGGCGGCACGCCAGCAGTTTCCCGCGATCGACGTCCCGGCCAGCGTGTCACGCCTCGTCAACCAGCTCACCTCCCCGCATCAACGCCGCCTGACCTCGACGTTCATCGCGTGCCTGGGCGACTACGCCCGGGCGGAGGACCTGATCAACATCGGCGCCTACTCGCGCGGCAACAACCCGCGAGTCGACATGGCCGTGGACCGCATCGATGCGCTCCGTGCCTATCTCCAGCAGGGCGTGGACCGTCCCTGTCGCCTGGACGAGAGCTTCGCCCAGCTCCAGCGAATCTTCCCGGAGATCACCGACGGCGAGAGCTCCGGATGAAAACCTTCATCTTCCGCCTCCAGACCGTGCTCGAACAGCGCCGCCTCGTCGAGGAGCAACGACGCGAGGACCTCGCCCGACTGCGCGCCGAGGCGAATGGGATCAAGGAGGAGATCCACACCCTGGATGAGGAGATGCGCCGTACGCGGCGCGAGCGCCAGCACCAGGTCGCCACCGGCGACCTGAAGCGCGCACGTCTCGCGGAGGACTACCTCCACGCCCTCACGTTCCGCCGCCGCGAGCGCGAGCAGCACCTGGCCACCCTGGCAGGCCAGGTGGCCGAGGCTCGCACCGCCCTCCTCGCCGCACGGCGCGATCACAGGGCGGTGGAATTGCTGTACGACCGTGACCGGGCGATCTACCAGACCGAGCTGCGCCGCCAGGAGCAAAAGGACCTGGACGAGATCGCCTCCCGACGCCATGGATAGCCCACGCACCACCCACGAATTCCTCGCCCGCCGGAGCGCTCCGCCCGCCGGCTACGAGCCGCTCCCGGCCGACCCGCACGCGGTCACTGCGCGACCCACGCCGCCAGGCGCAGCCGCCGCGCGCCGCCAGGGGCCTACCCGTCTCCGTCTGTTCCGCCCGCGCCACTGGATCGCCGCGTGCCTCCTGGCCGGATTCTGGGCGGTCCTCGCGGGTGCCCCCGCCGCCCAGGAAAACGACGACGACGAGGACATTGCCACCGACGTGGCGATCACCGGCGAGGAGGCGGCCCTTTACCGCGGGGCGACCGTGCCACGATTACCGGACGCGGATGTCTTCGCCTTGGAGCAGCGTCGCCAGGCCCTCGATGGACGGGCACTGGAGCTCGATGACCGTGAGCGCCAGCTCGACGTTCTACGCCAGGAGCTCGACCAGCGGCTCGACCGCCTCACCACCCTCGAACGCGCCATGAATGACTACCTCAACCGGTGGCGCAAGGAGGAGGAGGCCAACCTCGCGCAGCTCGTCAAGGTGTACTCGGCGATGAAACCCCCGGCGGCGGCCACGGCAGTCGAGGCGATGGAGGAACGCCTCGCCACTGCGCTCCTCGAACGCATGCCCGAGAAGAAGGCCGCCAAGATCATGGACCTGTTGCCCGCCGAGAAGGCCGTGACCATTGCCCGCCGCATGGGCCAGGGCATTCCCTAGCCTTAGCCATGTCATGCCAAGGAGATCCTCGATGACGCCGGTTTCGATCGTAGCGAGCGCCGTGCCCGCCAAGCCGCCCCCCACACCGGCCGGCGATGCCGCACCCGGCGACGGACAGGCGGCGTTCCTCGACGCCCTCCTCGCCCTGATTGCGGACGTCGCCGGGTTGCCGCAGGCGACGCAGGGTGAGCCCGCGGACGGGTCGACGTCGCCGAGTGCGATACCGCTGGAAGACGCGGCGAGCGGTGAGGGGACGGACGACCGGGCAGAGATCGACTGGACCGAGGTCACCCTCATCCCGGCGCCGGCTGCGGCAACGCCCGTCATGGACGCCTCCGCGAGCCCGGTTGCCGAGCCTATTGTGCGTGTCGCGAGCGACGGAGTGCCCGACCCGCGGCGCGGCACGACACCGCCGACCACCGCCTCGCTTGCGCCCGACATCCCCCCTGACTTCGACGCACCGGCCACTGCTGCGCACACCGACAACTCCGCACCCCATCCGAGCCCGTCCGCCGGCTCCCCGGGGGTCGATACACCGGCCACCACTCGGGTCACGGACAACCCCGCGCATGGCCCGGTCGATGGGTCGCGAAACGACCGCGAGCCAGGGGCTCCGGTGACCATGTCTGCACGGTCGGATCCAGGCGCGCCGTCCGCGGGCGAGGCCGAGACGGTCGCTGCGGTGCGCGCGGAGCTGACGATGCCCGCGTCCGACCAGCGCGGGATGGTGCCGCCGACCCCGGTGCGGACCGGCCGGACCCCCGATGCGCGGGACGGTATTGCCGCGCGAGGCAAGAACGACGTGGACGCGTCGACTCCCACACCGGACGAGGGCGCCCGCACCGGGAACGTGTCACCGGCCGATTTCGCAGACCGCGACGCGGCTGCCGACCCACTCATGCGGCCCACGCGCGAGACGCACGAGAGCGCCACCCCATCTCATACGGCGCCGCGATCGGACATCGCGACCCATGACGCCACGGCAGCGACCGCGGCGCAGGCCGGCGCCCCGCCGGTCGGCGCCGGGACGCGAGGCCCCGCCCCCACGACCATCGTCGCCGTGCCGGTGCCGGCCGGGCGCCTCGCCGAGATCGTCTCGCAGGAGGTCGCGCACGCGACGCCGAAGGGGGAGCATCGCCTGGAGATTACCCTCCACCCACCGGAGCTCGGGCGCGTCGAGGTCAACATGGTGGTGGGCCGGGACTCGGTTCAGGCCCACCTCGTGGCGCACACCGAGGGGGCGCGCGACCTCCTCAGCCACCATTTGGCCGAACTGCGCGAGCAGCTCGTCGCCCAGGGCTTCGCCGATCCACGCCTGTCGGTCGACCTACGACACGGATCCGGGGACCGCGGTGGGTACCGCGCCGATCGTCGCTCAGACCCGTCCACCCGTGGGGATGGCGACGCGGCACCTGCTCCCGGCGCGGCGCGAACGCCCAGCCCCCGCGACCGTCACGTCCTGCATCTCATTGCCTAGCCCGCTGCCTAACGAGGCCCTGCCATGGAAATCCAGAATACCGTCCCATCCAGTCTCACCGGTGCCGCATCCACGGCGATCACGGATGCCGGCCAGGTGGACAAGCTCGAGTTCCTCAAGCTGCTCACCACCCAGCTCCAATACCAGGACCCGCTCGACCCGATGGACAACACGGCGTTCACCGCCCAGCTCGCCCAGTTCTCCTCCCTGGAGCAGCTCACCAACCTGAACGACAAGTTCGACGACATGCTCGCCAGCCAGGCCGGGCTCTCCACCCTCCAGGCCCTGGGCTTCCTGGGCCGCGAGATTGAAGCCCCGGTAGATCGTCTGCATCTCGACGCCGGCGGCACCCTGCCGATCCATGTCACGGTCGGGAGCGAGACGGCCCAGACCCTGGTGAGCGTCGTCGACAACCGTGGCGAGGTCGTCGCCACCCTGGACCTGGGCACCCTGGCTGCAGGCGTGCACCAGGCGACGTGGGACGGCCTGACCAAGGAGGGTGTCGCGGCCCCCGAAGGGGATTACTACCTGGAGGCCGGCGCCATCGACGCCGACGGCAACCCGATCTCCGCCCAGGTGCTGGGCGCACAGACCGTGACCGGCATCGACCTCTCGGGAGAGGAGCCGTGGGTCCTCACCGCCGACAGCCGCCTCCCCCTCTCCGCGATCTACAAGCTCTATCAATAGCCCCAATCCCCATCGCATAGGAGCGTTCCATGTCCATTCTCAGCTCTCTGTTCTCCGGCATCAGCGGACTCACCACCAACGGCAACGCCATGTCCGTCATCGGTGACAACATCGCCAACGTCAACACCGTCGGTTTCAAATCTACCTCCGTCACCTTCGAGGACCTCCTGGGGGCGAGCGTCGGCGGCGGCAACGCCATCGGTGCGGGTACCGCCCTATCCAGCCTCAATTTCAACTTCGCCCAGGGCGCCTTCGAGACCACCGGCGCGGCGACGGACCTCGCGGTGGATGGCCGCGGGTTCTTCACGGTCCGCAAGGACGGCAGTGACTTCTACACCCGCGCGGGCCGCTTCCACTTCGACAAGGACGGCATCCTCGTGAACAACTCCGGGTTCCACGTCCAGGGCTTCGCCGCCGATGACAACGGCAACATCACCAGCCAGGTGGGGGATCTGATCATCGATCACAATGCGGCGCCGCAGGCGACCACGCGCCTCACGATCGGCGCCAACCTCAATGCCAGCGACAACGTGCCACCCCTCCCGTTCGACATCAACAACACGCCGAGCACCTCCAACTTCGCCACCACCCTCACCGTCTACGACAGCCTGGGTAATGACCATTTCATCAACGTCTTCTTCCGTAAGTCCGCCCCCCTCACCTGGGAATGGCACGCCGCGGTCAACATGGACGAGGTGCTCAACCCGTTGCCCACGGACACCGGGCTCACGGACGTGGGCTCGGGCACGCTCACCTTCACCGCGGACGGCGCCCTGTTCGACGAGGCCGTGACGACGCCCATCTCCGTCCAGTGGACCGAGGGGGCCGCGGTCAGCTCTATCGCCGCAAACTTCGGCACCAATATCAACACGGAAGGAAGTCCCACCGGCCTGGATGGCACGACCCAGTTCGGCAGCGACAGCACGGTCGCCAATCAGACCCAGAATGGTTTCGGCGCCGGTGCGCTCATCAACCTGGGGGTCAACTCCAACGGCGACATCGAAGGGGTCTTCTCCAACGGCGGCACCCGCGTCCTCGGCCGCGTCGCCCTCGCCACGTTCGCCAACGAGGGCGGCCTGCGACGCCTGGGCGGCGGCATCTACGTCGACACGACGGACTCGGGTCAGCCGCTCACCGGCTTTCCCAACACCGGCGGCCTCGGCCTGGTTACCAGCGCCGCCCTGGAGAAGTCCAACGTCGACCTCGCCACCGAGTTCGTCAACATGATCCAGATCCAGCGCGGCTACCAGGCCAACACCCGCACCATCCGCACCACGGACCAGATGCTGGTCGACCTGATTAGCCTGATCCAGTAACCAGCGGTCCACTCCAGCGGCCAGCCGTGAGCTTGGGACGGCCGACCGCTGGAGCGGGTGAACCACCGAGACACCAAGGCCTTGCGGCGTTCGCGTCGTGACCTAAGCCGCCTCCCCCACCACCGCGTCTGGGTCACGATCCAGTGAGTTGCCTTCCCGTAGGTGCGAATTCATTCGCGCGACGCCGGAAGGTCCAGGGACACGGCATCGGCGGGATGAATTCGGTTCTATGACCGGGATGCCTTGCCACCCGTGCCGCTCCGTGAAGACATCCCATCCGTCGTGAGAGCTGCGGCCTAAAGCACACCGGCCGGAGGCGCGGCCGCGCGAGGTATCAGCGACCGGCTCATCCGCCGATTCGCGCCGCTCCGGACGGATGTGTCTGGCAGGCGAATGCCGCCCGGCCTTGCCGGCCGGGCGCACGGTCCCGGCGAATCGCCTCGACCATCGTCGAGAAAGTCGACTGTGAGGCGCGCTGAGGGGTGAGCGAGTGGGCCAGGACCGACGCGATCGCCAGCGCTTACCGCATCCGACGGCACACAGCCCAGTTTGCCGCCGCTAAATGGCGGTGCTATGTTGGTTTTTAAGCGTTGGGATTGTGGAAACCGGTCATTAACGCTTAACGATAAGGGAGGCTTCACGGTGAAGAAGATATCTTTTGCCTTGTCGATCGTCTTTGTTCTGATCGTCGGTGGACTGTATCTGTACGCCAAAGAAGTCCCCTTCCAGAATCCGGAAAACTGCAAATCATGCCACTATATCGTTCCTTACTACGAGAAGTGGAAGACCTCCACGCACAACATGGTGCCGTGCCTGAAATGCCACGACTACAGCGCCGAGCGAGCACTGGCAGGGCAGTTCCTGTTTCTCGCCGGGGCTTACAACCCGCGGCCGCTCACCAATGTCCCCGACAAGAACTGCTTGCAATCCGGCTGCCACGACCGCCGTCTGATCGAGTCCCAAGAGACCTTTACCAAGCGGGGCATCCATTTCGATCACAAGACCCATTTCACGGAGATGCGGCGCGGCATCCGGCTGCATTGTCGGAGTTGCCACTCCGACATCGTGCAGGGTAGCCATATTTCGGTATCGATGAACGTCTGCTTCCTCTGCCACTTCAAGGGAGCCCCCCACGACCAGGCCGTCACCGGCTGTCCGTCGTGTCACGGGGCGCCGACCGACCCAGTCCCGGTTGCGGGGGGGACATTCTCCCACGAACAGGCCCTGGCTGCAGGCCATCCCTGCCAGGAGTGCCACGTGGAGGTCACCAAGGGCGACGGTGTGACGCCCCGGGACAAGTGCTTCTTCTGCCATGTGGACCGGGTGGAGAAGTACTCGGAGGTGGCGCTGATTCACGACAAACATGTCACCGAGAAGCAGGTGGATTGCCTCTGGTGCCACACCAAGATCGAGCACGGCAAGATCCGCATGACCGAAGTGATACCGACCCCTTAGCCGCGACTTCTCACCAGCAGACGTCGCGAACCCGTGCGACCGGCGAAAGATCCCGGCGGCACCAAAGTTCGCACCGGGACAGAGGCTTGCGGCCTGTCGATGGCTCGGGCGGTGGCGCGGGTGCAGCGGCTTCTGCGTGAGAAATGCCGGGTAGGTCTCTCGCGAAGACGCCAAGACCGCAACGGCAGCTCTCGGGCCGAGAACAGCCCTCCGCCCTGCGCGGCGCATCGGTTCTCTCTGGGAGGCTCAGCGGAAATACCGCCTGGAGCCCGGAACCATGCCATCCGTAGGGCTTCCGCCCGCCGGACGCCACAACCGCCCGACATCGGCCGGTTGAAACCGGCCCTACAAATGGCGCCTGCCCATCAGCCAAGGCGCGGCACCTCATCTCCGCTGATCCTCTGTGTCCCTGTGGTGAAAAACCCGGCGGTGGCGTGGGCGCTCAGACGAAGGTGACTCGCCCTTCGCCGGCGACGACCTCGCCGATTCGATGGCACGGCTCGTCGCGGGCGGCGAGGTCGGCCTCGACCCGGGGGGCGTTGTCCGGGCTGACGATCAGGACCATGCCGATGCCGAGGTTGAAGGTGCGGCGCATCTCCTCCTCAGGCACCTTGCCGCGTTCGCGGAGCGCGGCGAAGACCAGTGGCTCGGGCCACGCGCCGGTGCGGACCTGCGCGCCGCAGCCCGGCGCCAGGGAGCGCGGCAGGTTGTCGACCAGCCCGCCGCCGGTGATGTGGGCCATCGCCTTCACCCAGCCCTGCGCCACGAGCGGCAGGACCGGTCTAGGGTAGAGGCGGGTGGGGGTCAGGAGGGCCTCGCCGACGGTCTGGTCGCTACCGGGTAGCGGGTCGGAGACCTTCAGGCCAAGGTCGCCAAACAGGACCTTGCGGGCGAGTGAATAGCCGTTGGAGTGGAGCCCGGTGGAGGGCAGCCCCACGAGGAGATCCCCCGGCTGGACCGTGCGACCATCGAGGATCCGCGCGCGCTCCACGACCCCCACCGCAAAGCCCGCCAGATCGTACTCGCCCGTTGGGTAGCATCCGGGCATCTCGGCGGTCTCACCGCCGAGCAGGGCGCAGCCCGCCTCGGCGCACGCCGCGGCGATCCCTTCGATCACCGTGACCGCCTGGCCCTCGTCGAGGCGACCGCAGGCGAAATAGTCGAGAAAGAAGAGGGGCCGCGCGCCGGTGACCAGGACATCGTTCACCGACATGGCGACCAGGTCCTGGCCGATGGTGTCGTGACGACCGACCATGCGGGCGACGATCAACTTGGTACCCACCCCGTCGGTGCCGCTCACCAGCACCGGGTCGACGAGCCCGGCGGGCAGGGTACAGAGGCCGCCGAAGCCGCCGATCCCCCCGAGGACCTGCGGGGTGCGGGTGCGAGAGACCGCCTGGCGGATGCGCTCGACGACGCGCTCGCCCGCGTCGATGTCGACGCCGGCGTCTCGGTAGCTAGGTTCAGACATGAGGTCAGGGGCTAGGGGTCAGGGGTCAGGGGTCAGGGGTCAGGGGAGGTGCCGGCACGGCGGGCCGGCGATGATCGTTTTCAAGGCACTGAATACCGATCCAAATCATCTCGCCGCGGTACGCGGCCATCCACCCCTAGCCCCTGATCCCTAACCCCTAGTCCCTAACAAAAAAACCGACCCCAGCCGCACAGGCGACCGGGGTCGGATCTAACTCACCGCTGGGGCTGCGACTACTTCTCGCACAAGGTCTTCATCGACTTGGCGATGTTGCCCGGGGTGGTCATGATCTTGGTGAAGGTCGCCATCGTCAGCTCCGGCCAGTGGAGGGCAATGCGATAGCGGCCATGGAGGGTGAACGCCTCGTTGTCGACCACCAGCAGGTCGTACGGCTGGGCCGCAATATGCTGCTCGCCGATGATCTCCAGATAATGACCCTCGTGGTCCATGGTCACGCCGTAGTCCACGATGTTCTTGCCCGGAATCTCGATCTTGTAGACGAGCTTGCAGCCGCCCTTGCCCGCCGCCAGATTCGCGTCGATCGTAGAGACCGCCTCCTGGAAGGAGCCGAACTTGCCGGCCTCGACCGGGTCATCGAACTTCTGCATACCGACCATGTAATTGTATTTGGCGAGCTTGCCCTCATCCAACTCACCGCCGAAGGGCTGATCCATGTCGCCACCGGCCACGGTCGCGAGCGCTCCGGCGAGCTTCTTGGTCACCATCGCGGAGAGCTGAGCGATGTGCTTCTTGGCGAAGTAGGCGCGGTGAATGTACTCCGGGTTCTCGTAGGAGATCTCCACCTCGCCCGCCGAGTTCTTCCACAGGCCCACGCGAATCCCGGCCGCGAAACCGGTGTTGTCGCCGACCGCAGCGATCGCCTGGAGGACGTTGGGGTGGGTGCAGACCACGGCCATCTGCTGGTCCGGCTTGTCGCCGGGGCTGTAGCTGCCGACCACCTGGAACCCTGCGGCACCCAATGCGGCCTCGACCTTGGACGCAAGATCCGGCACCGAGCCGCTGACCTTGCCGACCAGCTTGTAAGGCGCGTATCCCGCCTCGGCGGCCACCGCCAGACCTAGGGCCACGACTCCAGCAACCAATACGCTCAGGACTCTGCGCATTACGACACCCTCCTCAAGAAAGAAATGGACAACAGACGACCAGGGAATCCGCATCCGGTAGACAGGCATAGAAATGTAGGGGAGCGGCTGCAAAAGGGTCAACTGGCAAAGGTATTTGTCACGGCCACTCCGACCCGCCGAATCCAGCACCTGTCAATAGGCGAGGCTGTACTGGAGATAGATGGTGTCTTGGCCGTGGGTGACGTCCGCGTGGTCGTACTGGCTGTCGACGCGGGAGTTGCCCGAAGTCCTGAGCCGCTCGTCGAAGGCGTGCTCCCAGGCGGCGCTCACCTTGCTGTGGTCAGACAGGGCATAGGTAACACCCCCGCTCACGGTCTCGAAGCCATAGGCGGGGAAGAGCGGCGTCGCATTGCCGGGATCGACCACATTGTTGGCGTGGTTGTAGCCGAGGCGTAGGGTCAGGGCATCGGTGGCCTGGTACGCCCCGCCGATCGCGATGATGTACTGATCGTCCCATTCGAACTCCTGGGAGAAGGTGAAGGAATCACCGGCGTTCTCGAGCCCGAGAAACTTCTCGATCACCGTGTCCTGCCCGGATCCCTCGATCCGCGCCGCGAACTCCTGAAAGGTGTCGGAGAAATCGATCCAGGTGAAGTCCATACCCAGGGTGAGCTTCGGTGTCGCCCTGATCTCGATGCCGATGCCCGCCTGTTGCGGAAACTCGAGATCGACCTGGGTGTCCATCGCCTCGCTGACGTCGAGCTGCTGCGATAACGCCCCGAAGGCGGCCTGGAACGCCTGCGCCTCCGGGAGGGTCGTGGGGATGCCGAACGCCGCCTCCATCTGTCCCCGGAACGCGGCGTCGCTCCAGTTTGCCGGAGTGAGTATGGCACCAAGGGTAGCGGAGTCGATCTGGATCCCCACCGCGCCCAGGAAAGCGACCTGGTCGTCGCCGCTCACCGCGGCGAAGTTCGGCACCTGGGCAAGCTGACCGGTCACGGGATCGACCGTGACGTTGGCTTGCACGAAAGGTTGTGCCGCCGCGCCGTCGCGGAATCCGAGGAGGAAGGAGAATTGATCGAGCAGGCTATCGGCCGCAGCCGTCAGGACATTGATGCCGCCGAAGCCACCGTCGATCGATCCCGGCGCCGCCCCGGTGACGTCGTTCACCGGGATCACCCCGGAACCGGTGACGGCCGCCGGATCGGCGAAGGCGCCCAACATCTGACCGATCGCCGCACCCAGGTCCGCGTCATCCTGAAAGGTGTTGCCGTCGTTGTCGGCGTCGGGCAGCGCGCCCGCGGTGTTGTACGCCGTGGCGAGGTTCCCCAGGCTGCTGCCGAACGCACCGCCCAGGCTGCCGAACAACTGCTGCTGGCAACACTCGACCGGAATCCGATGTTGAAGGCCTGGCGAAACTGATCGGAGAAGTCGATGTGGGTGACGCCACTGTCCATGTGGATGATCGCCCTCTGCGTGTAGTTCGCGCCGATCGCAAACCAGTCATTGACCTGCCAGCGCGCGCCGATCTTGCTGTTATAGCCGAACCCGGAGAACCCGCCCCCTTCCGCGTAACCCGCCATCTCGGTCAACCCGAAGCCGGCGTCGCCAAAGGTGGCACCGAAGTCCGGCGACAGGTCTCCGAGGGCGGCCTGCACCGCATTCGGGATAGCAGTCGCATCTCCGCCGGCCGCGGCGACGGTGGCGGTGGTAAGGCTGCCGACGAGGGCAGGGCCGACCGCGGCGTCACCGGCGACGCTTTGGAACAGGCCGGCGATGCGGGTCGCGCCGTTGGTACCGCTCTGGCCACCCCCGTCGAGGAGGATCTTGGGGAAGGTGTCGCGGGCAAAGAGGTCGGCGTAGGTCACCTGGTTGTTGCCGAAGTCACCGAAGGGCAGACCGAGGACCTGGGTGGTGAAATCCCCGTCAAAGGCCCCGGTCTCGGGATTGCGGGCGGTGTTGAAGTTGCCGAACGTGGCAAAGCGCAACACGCCGATATTGAGCACCGGAGAGAACGCCAGCGAGAGGTTGGGACTGACTGCCACGGCCGCGGTCACGGCCACCTTGCCCGCCTGCAAGGTCGCATAGTTGTCACGGCGCGCCGCGTTGCTCTTGTTGAGCCCGCCGAAGCCGCCGGCCGGATCGCCGGCGCCGGTTATGACGCTGCCGAGCTGACCGCCAAGACCGGCGTCGGATCCCATATCGACGACGTTCGTGTCATTGAACGCGAGGTTGCGGAAAACGATCGCGTTGCCGCCGTTGCCGTAGGCCGCCACGCCGAGCACCCAGGTTCCTTGGCCACGCGCCGGGCGTAGGCGATGCCTGGAACGACGAAGTCATGGCCTTCGTTGTACTCGAAGTAGCCGAACTCGTCCGGGTTGATGCCATTGTCGTCGTAGGTCACCCGGGAGATGAGGTAGCCGATGCCCGCATCCAGGCGCCAGCTACCGATGCGCGTCAAGTTGGCCGGGTTGACCGCCTGGCTCAGGGCATCCTCCTCCGTCGCGTTGGCGACGCCGGCCATGCCGGCGGTCTCGCCGCTGTAGGCGACCGAATAGATGGTCGTGGTGGCCGTTGCCGGCACGGTGGCAAGGGTGGAGACGAGCAGGCAGGACGCGATGATCCAGCGCATGGCGACTCTCCTAGATGAACCGCAGGGAGGGAATGGAACGGGGGGGGATCGGCGAGGGATCTCGCCGGGAGGCGGGGTTGTATCTGACAACCGCGCTCCTAAATAACCGGGCGTCTGTCCCGTGTCAACGATGCCGGAGGTACTCATTCCGTTGCCGCCACGCAGGGAGCCGCCTATCCTGCCCGGCCCCGTCGCGCGGCCGGAATCGCCCGCGGTGCAGCCCCCTCTGCCGTTCCCCGCGCCATCCCGTCCCGTCGATGCCTCTGCCCGTGATCGCCATCGTCGGCCGACCCAACGTGGGTAAGTCGACGCTCTTCAACTACCTGCTGGGCGAGCCCCGGGCGATCGTCGAGGACCAGCCCGGCGTCACCCGCGACCGCCACGTGGCGCGCGCCCGCTGGGAGGAACGCCCGTTCCTCCTGGTCGACACCGGCGGGCTCGTGCTGGCGGACGATGGCCTGCTCAGTCGCGAGATCGACGCCCAGGTGCGCGCCGCGATCGACGGCGCCGACCTCGTCATCCACCTCCTCGACGGCCGCGCCGGCCGCCACCCGATGGACGCCGAGATCGCCGACCTGCTGCGCCGGGCCGACACCCCCACCCTCACCGCCGTCAACAAGGTCGACGGGGTGAACGAGGCGCAGGTGGTGGCCGACTTCGCCGGCTTCGGTGCGGGCGAACTCTTCCCCATCGCCGCCCTCCACGGCAACGGCGTGCGCAAGCTCATGGCGGCGGCCGGGGCGTTGCTGCCGGCGGGCGGCGGCGAAGAACGGCTCGCCGACCTGTCGATCGCGGTGGTCGGCCGCCCCAACGCCGGCAAGTCGAGCCTGGTCAATGCCCTGCTGAACGAGGAACGGGTGGTGGTGAGCCCGGTCCCCGGCACCACGCGCGACGCCGTGGATGCCGAGCTCAAGTGGCACGGTCACCGCTTACGCATCATCGACACGGCCGGTCTGCGCCGCAAACGCTCCACCCGCGAGGGGGTGGAGCGGTACTCCGTGGTCCGCAGCCTGCGCGCCATGCTCGAGGCCGACGTCTCCATCCTCATGGTCGACGCCGAGATCGGGTGCCGGGAACAGGAGGCGAAGATCGCCGGCTACCTCCACGAGCACCAGCGGGCGTGCGTCGTCGCGGTGAACAAATGGGACCGCGTCGACAAGGGGCCAACCACGTTTCAGGACACCGTCGATAAGGTCCGCCGCCAGCTCCAGTTCCTCGACTACGCACCGATCGTCACCGTCTCGGTCACCACCAAACAACGCATCCACAAGCTCCTGGAGACGACCTGGGCGGTGGGCGAGGAGTACCGGCGGCGGGTCGAAACGGCGACGGTCAACAAGGTGCTCCGGGCGGCGGTCGACGCCCACCCGCCGCGTCGGGTCCAGGGCCGGCGGCCGCGCCTGCTCTACGCCAGCCAGGCCGGCACGGCGCCGCCGACCATCGTCCTGTTTTGCAGCCGCCCCGAGGAGATCCACTTCTCTTACCGCCGCTACCTGCTGAACCGGTTCCGCGAGGGTCTCGGCTTCCAGCACTCGCCGATCCGCCTGGTGTTGCGGAGCCGCGACGAGCAGCGGAAGTAGGGGCCAGGGGCCAGGGGCCAGGGGCCAGGGGCCAGGGGCCAGGGGCCAGGGGCCAGGGGCCAGGGGCCAGCCTACAGAAAGGATGGCCAGCGAAGCTGTCCTTGCAAGCCGACAGCGATCCGCTCCCCCTCACGCTTCGGCGTTGGCGACCAGCAACATCTTGTCCAGCAGGGCCTTGTTGCTCTTGTGCTCCTCCAGGGCCTTGAGCATCGACTCCATGGCCTCCACCGGCTGCATCTTGGTGAGGTGGCGCCGGATCGCGTGGTGCGCGCGCAGCACATCCTCCGGGAACAGCCGCTCCTCGTTGCGGGTGCCGCTCATGGCGATGTTGATCGCCGGGTAGACCCGCATGTCGGAGAGCTTGCGGTCGAGCATCAGCTCCATGTTCCCGGTGCCGCGGAACTCGTGGAAGATCACGTCGTCCATGCGCGAGCCGGTCTCGATGAGACAGGTCGCCATGATGGTCAGGGAGCCGCTCGGCTCCAGCTTGCGGGCGGAGCCGAAGATCTTGCGCGGAATCTCCATGCCGCGCGCGTCCATGCCGCCGCTCATGGTCCGGCCCGACCCCTTGGTACCGACATTGAAGGCACGTCCCAGACGGGTGAGCGAGTCGAGCAGCACCACCACGTCCTCACCCACCTCCAGCCAGCGATGGGCATACGCCATGGCGAGCTGCGAGATGCGCGTGTGGTCGCCGATGTCCCCGTCGTTGGCGGACGCATACACCTCGGCCACGTCGCCGAGCTTGCGCTTGAAGTCGGTCACCTCTTCCGGCCGCTCATCCACGAGCAGGGCGATCACCCGGGCCTTCGGATAGTTGGTGGCGATGGACCGTGCCATCTGCTGCAACAGCACAGTCTTGCCGGAGCGGGGGGTGGCGACGATGAGGCCGCGGGTGCCCTTGCCGATGGGACAGATCAGATCGATCACCCGCATCGAGTACCCGTCGGGCTCGGTCTCCAGGGTGTACCGCTCGTCGGGCGTGAGTGCGTCGCGCTCGCTGTACTCGTCGACCCGGGCCCACTCCTCCGGCGGAAGACCGTTCGCCGTCACGATCTTCTTGACCTGCCAGATCCCCCCCTTGCCACGGTCCACCACCCCTTCGATCCAGTTGCCGGGACGGAGATTGAAGCGGGTGATCGCGCCGTGGGAGACCGCGGGATCCTGCTGAGAACGCTTGAAGCCGGTGGTGGGCGGACGCAAGACCCCGCGCCCCTTGCGGGTCATCTCCAAGACACCGCTCCCCATCTCTCCGCCGCGGCCGTCATTCGCCGGTTCGGGGGTGTCCTGTTCCGTGGATTGCTCCAGCTCGAAGCTGTCGTCTTGAATGTCTTCTCTCTCGGTACCCAAAACAATTTCTCCTGACGACCTAGATCGGTCTCCTTGTGCTCTCCGAAGGGATGGACCTTCGGGCGGTCCGGACGTTGTCTATCGATCTCGGCCGTCCGCGCGCGCACGATCCCCCGCTAGGGGTGACATGCCGACCACGACGACCCTACGAACAATGCGATTGACCTGAGCCGAGCTCCGTTACCGACCCCTCTCCCCACACTCTTCCGCCGGGAAAGGCTGGACAGGTAGCTAACACCTCACTGACCCAATGCACGCAACCAAACCTAGTAGGCCTACAGGGCAACGCGCCTTGGTCCTCTTCCGCCGAAGCCTAGCGACCATACGTTGATGGGCACCAGAGCCGTCCTCCTGACTTGTGCTTTCCTCCCTGCCACCGGCGACGGCGGGCACGAAGTCTTGGACTTGGTGCTCAAAGGGTGCCTCGTTCCGACAAATTGGACAAGTCCCAGGTAACGTTTTCTGCAACGGCTCGGCGGCGGACATCCCCGCGCAGGACCGGAGCGCCTCACCCTCGCCCCACTACCAATGGCTGCCGTCCCGCAACTGCTCGACGAGCCGCCCGACCCGCTGTACCAGCCGGCTTATCGACGGGCACTATAGGAAACAATACCACGCCTGTCCCTCCTGCACGGCGGTCATGACCGGATTGCCCTGGAGCCGTGCCGGCGAGACCCGCGCAATCCAATGGAGAGCGGGGGTCCCTGGAAGGGATCTGGGCCACAGGGGACACGCTTCCTGAACAGGAGGGAGACGCAGGGACCCTAGGGCCACGCCCGCATCCGGCGCGCGAGTGCCGATCGTGCACCCCGCGCCGTCCGGTGATCCGGGCTTGCTCGCGCCCTGCCGTGCCCGGCAGCCTACGCGGCGACGCGCCATCATCGATGATCGGATTCCCCGTGCACCTCCTCCCCCTCCTCGTCGCCGTGATCGGTCTGGCCTGCCTGATCGGCGGGGCCGAATTTCTCGTGCGGGGCGGCGCCCGCCTCGCCCGGACCTTCAACGTCTCGCCGGTGGTCATCGGGCTCACGGTGGTGGCGATCGGCACGTCGGCGCCGGAGTTCATGGTGAGCGTCGGCGCCGCATGGCGCGGCAGCCCAGACCTCGCCACGGGCAACGTGGTCGGCTCCAACCTCGCCAACATCGGCCTGATCCTCGGGATCGCCGGCCTGCTGCGCCCCCTCCCGGTCTCCCTCCGCCTCCTCAAGGTCGAAGTCCCGGCGTTGGTCGCCGCCACCGTGGTGTTCGCCGCCATGGCCGTCGATGGCCGCCTGAGCCGGGTAGAGGGCGGGGTGCTGCTCGTCGCCTTGTGCGCCCTCACCGGGTTCAACATTCGCGCGGCACGGCGAGAAGACCCGGCCGTCATCGCCGAATTCGCGAACGAATACGGGGCGACCGACGGCATCGGCCGCGACCTCCTGCAGATCGCCGCCGGCCTCGCTCTCCTCCTCGGGGGAGGTCATCTCCTCGTGGACTCGGCGGTCACGGTGGCGCGTAACCTCGGTATCTCGGAGCTCATCATTGGCCTGACGCTGGTGGCCGTCGGCACCTCCTTGCCGGAGCTGGCCACCTCCACGGTCGCGGTCCTCCGCGACGAGCCGGACATCGCCGTGGGCAATGTGGTGGGCAGCAATCTGTTCAACATCCTCGCCGTGATCGGGCCCGCTGCCGTGGTCCAGCCGATTGCGGTGAGCGACGAGTTGCTACGCGTGCAGCTCCCGGCCCTGCTGCTGCTCACCGCCGCGTTGTGGGTGGTTCTCCGCACCGGCCACACGGTCACCCGCCCGGAGGCGGGCGGTCTCCTCGCCACCTACCTCGCGGTCATCGCCATCTCGGCGCGGTAAGCCCCCAGATGCGAGGAGCCCTACCGGCGCGCCATAGAACGGGTGGGATATAGGGGCTGGGGGAGTAGGCGGCCCTTCGGGTCCGATGACATTCCGTTGGAGGATCACCGAGAACGATTAGGCCTGGCCGCGGCAGCAGCCATCCTTCCCCCCATCCCTCACCCCGCATCCCGCATGTGAGCCATGCAGACTCGATGGCCTCACGACCGGGAGCTGGCGAGCATCACCTTGGTGCCGAGCGGGATGCGGCTCCAGTCCTTGATCTGATCGCCACGCAGGGTTCGACCGTTGGGGAAGGTGTAGCGCGTATACGAGCTGTTGTAGGCGTCACCCGCGATCTGCCACGGCGTGCGGCTGGTGGTGACCACGTGGGTCCGGGTCGGCGGGGCCTGGCCGATGGTCACCCGGGTGCCTGCCGGCATCCGTGACCAGTTGCGAATCTGGTCGCCACGCAGGCGTCGCCCATCCGGAAACGTATAGATGGTGGTGGGGTGGTTGTACTGCTTCCCGGCCACAGCCCAGGCCGTCTGCGTCGGGCCGATGGCCCGCGCCGGGCTGCTCACCACTCGTTGTGGCTGACCACTGCGCTGCCAGGCGGCCTGCGCCATCAGGATCTCTCGGTCGGCCAGAAGGCGCCCGGCGGCTACGTCCGGATCGATCTGTGGCTCCGGGTTGGTGAGTCCCGCCAGGACCCGGCTGAAGTTACTCACCCCTGGATCGCGCTTGCGCCCACGGTGCGGCCGTTTGATCCACGGATTGGCCGGCCCGTAGGCGACGCGGTAGTGCTCGAGCACCCGTGCGTCGGGAATCTGGTAGATCCGCTGCAGCTCTTCGAGGAGGCCCCGCAAGGAGCGATACTGCTCGTCACTGAAGGGACGATCCGAGTAGCCCACCAGCTCCACGCCGATCGAACAATTGCTGAGGGTGGTGCGCCCATCCCACATGGATAGTCCCGCATGGTTCGCCCGGTACGGATGGTTCAGCATGCGGTAGATCGTTCCGTCACGCGCTACCAGGTAATTGGCGAGCCCGCGCTTCGATATGGTGCGTAGGGCGCTCGACAGCCCGGACTCGGTGGAGTGAACGATGATGAGCTGCGTCGAGTGCCGCCCCACCTTGCGGAACCGTCGCGGCAGCTTGTCCTGATAGTCGATGATCCCCGTGGCCGCGAGCGCGGGCATGGGCGTGAGCAACGTCGCGATGAACGCCACGACGATGCCGGTACACACCGCGAAGCGCCAGCGCTCGGCCCTTATCAAGCCACCAGCCATAAGAATGAACGCAGGGAGACAATGGCCCGGCGGATGCCGGTGAAGGCAGGGACTACGGGGCCGAAGAAAACGTGCCCCAGGGGAGAGGGTTTCACTATCGTAAACGCGCGTGTGAAATGCAACGGTTCCGTGCTGCGTTGTTCCCCTTGTCGGAATCGCATGGCTAACGAATTACACTTCTTCGCTGGAAATGCCCATGGCTGGTCCCATCACTCACACCCCGGCACCGCTCACCCCATCGGAGCGGGTCCATGTGAGCGGCATCTGCGGCACCGGAACCGGTTCCCTCGCGTCGCTGCTCCGTGCGATCGGCGTGGCTGTGCGCGGTTCCGATAGCCACATCTATCCGCCGATGAGCACGTTCCTCGCGGCGCGCTCCATCCCGATTCTCGATGGTTATCGCGCCGCGCATCTGGCGGATCGCCCGGACTGGGTGGTGATCGGCAACGCCCTCTCCCGTGACAATCCCGAGGTACAGGCCGCCGAGGCCATGGGGCTCGCGATCACTTCCTTCCCCGCGGCCCTGGCCCACTGGGTGCTTCCCGGCCGCCGGTCGGTCGTGGTGGCCGGCACCCACGGCAAGACCACGACCACCACCATGGTCGCCCACCTGTTGCGCCACGCGGGGCTCGATCCCGGCTGGTTGATCGGTGGGATCCCCCGCGGGCTGCCCGGCCCGGCCTTCCTCGGCGGCGGCGCGCCGTTCGTGATTGAGGGCGACGAGTACGACACCGCGTACTTCGACAAGGGCTCCAAGTTCCTCCACTACCGGCCGCAGGTAGCGATCCTGACCAGCGTCGAGTTCGACCACGCAGACATCTTCGTGGACCTCTCCGCGGTGCATGCCAGCTTTGCCGCCTTCCTCAATCTGCTACCGGTGGACGGCCATCTGGTCGCGTGCGCCGACGACGCGGGGGTTCGCGACCTGGTCGCAGGCCACCCGCCCGCCTGCCCGGTGACCTGGTACGGCCTGGGCGACACCGCCGAGCTACGCCCGACCCGGGTCGACTGGGACGGCCGCGCGAGCCGCTTCGAGGTGGCCCTGAACGGCGCCCCACCCCACACCTTCCACCTACCCATGTGCGGCTCCCATAACCTGAGCAATGCCCTAGGCGCCCTCGCCGTCTGCCGCGTCCTGGGCGCCGACGCGACGGCCCTGCGCGACGGACTTGCGGCCTTCGGCGGGATCCGCCGCCGCCAGGAGGTGGCGGCGGAGATCGACGGGATCACCGTGATCGACGACTTCGCGCACCATCCCACGGCGGTCGCCGCGACCCTGGTCGCGCTGCACACGCGGTTCGCCGGCCGGCGGCTCTGGGCGGTGTTCGAGTTCCGCTCCAACTCCGCGATTCGCCGGATCTTCCATGACGATTACCGGCGGGCCTTGCGCCACGCGGACCGGGTCTGCCTGCCACCGATCCTGCGCCGCCACCGGCTACGCCCCGAGGAGCTGCTCGATCCGGCGCAGCTCGCAGCCGAGCTCAACGGCGCCGCGACCCCGACCTACGCCGCCACCGACATGGACGACCTTGTTGGCCATCTCGCGGAACATTTGCAACCGGGCGACGTGGTGGCGGTGATGTCAAGCGGTGGCTTCGATGATGTGATCGGACGCCTCGCCGCGCGTCTCACCGCCAGGAGCCCGCAAAATACCCCTTGAGTTCGACGAGCGCCACCGCTAGCGTTTTTGACCCTTCACACAGACCATCACCCTCCGAGTCCAGGCGGCTGCCTCGGACCCCGGATTCAGTCCCGCCTCTCAGGAGATTCCCACATGAAGCTGCGCTCCCTCACCACGCTCCTCCTTGCCGGTGCGGTCGCCTTTTCCCTGACCGCCTGTTCCAAGAAGAACATCCGTGACGACGCCGCGGGCACGCCATCCGCCGTCTCCGGACAGGTGGATGAGGGTGAGCTGTTCGCCGTCACCCCGAGCCCCATGGGCGAGGCCGATCTCGGCGGCGCCGGTGCCGGCGGCGACATGGGAGCCGGCGGCATGGAAGGCGGAGGCATGGACGCGATGGGTGCCCCACCGGAGCCGCCAGACGCGCTCCGGGCCGGTATCGCCGACGTTTTCTTCGCCTTCGACTCGGCGGATTTGAGCGCCACCGCGCGCGAGACGCTCGCGGCTAGTGCCACCGTCATCAATCGGATCGGCGGTAACTACCAGATCGAGGGCCATTGCGACGAGCGTGGCTCGGCCGAATACAACCTTGCCCTCGGCGACCGCCGGGCACGGGCGGCCAAGGATTACCTGGTGTCCCTCGGCGTCGATCCCTCTCGCCTGAGCACCATCAGCTACGGTGAGGAGCGGCCGTTCGCCCCGGGCCACGACGAGGCATCGTGGGCTCAGAACCGTCGGGCCCACTTCCTCGGTCACTAACCCGGCCGGGTGCCGCCCGCTGGCACCATGGATCGAGCTCACCGCTTCCCCCGCCTGGCGTACCCGAGGCGGCTCGTCCTGGTGGCGAGCCTCGTCCTCGGCCTCGGGTGTGCGATGACGCCGCCGCAGGAGGTGGTCTGGATGCGGCAAGACATCAAGGGCTTGCAGGATCAGGTCCGCAGCCTGCGCAGTGAGGTCGCCACCCCGGAATACGCCGCGCAACTCCACAATATCGAGGAGCAACAGCGCCGCAACCAGCAGCGCCTTGCCGACCGCATGGTGGAGATCGAGCTGCAGCTCAGCGAGCTCGGCAAGCAGATGCGCAGGGTCCAGGAGGCGTCCGAGCAGGCGGTCCACGGCGACGCCACCACTGACCAGCAGCTCACCCGCCTCGAAGCGCGCGCCACCGCCCTGGAGGGTGCACTCCAGGGGGTCTCGGCCCAGGTCGAACAGGTCCGCGCCGAGCAGCGTCAGGCCCTCGACCAGCGCCTCGCCAAGCTGGAGCAGCGGCTAGCCGGGGCCAAGCCCGCGCCCGCCCCGAAGGCGGCGCCGGCCCCCAAGCCCCCGCCCAAGCAGCCGGCGGCGACCGAGGCCAAGCCCGCGCCGAAGCCGGCGGCAGCGGCCGGTACCTCCCCGGAGATCAAGGCCGCCTATGACGCCGCCCTCCAGAAGATCCGCGGCGGCGACCGCAAGGCGGGGATCGACGCCATGGAGGCCCTGGTCAAGAACCATCCCCACTCCGACCTCACGGACAACGCCTACTACTGGATCGGCGAGGGGTATTACGCCGAGGGCCAGTTCGAGACCGCGATCCTCAAGTTCGATGACCTGCTGATCCGCTTCCCCGCCTCCGACAAGGCTGCCGGGGCATTGCTTAAGACCGGCATGTCGTTCGCCGCCCTTGCGGAGGAGAGCGATCGGAAGGAGAACCTCGCCGACGCGAAGCTCGCCCTCAACCAGGTGATCCAGCGTTTTCCCGACTCCGACGAGGCGAAGATCGCCCGCCAGCAACTGGCGAAAGTCGAGAGTCAATGACGGCGCTCGGCGGCAACGGGGCCGGCGACGGCGCGCCGCTGCTCCGGGTCCGCAACCTCACCAAGGAATTCGTCGTCCGCGCCCACCGCGGCGGATCCACGCGGCTGCGGGCGGTGGACGATCTCGACCTCGACCTGGCCCCCGGCGAGACCGTTGGCCTGGTCGGGGAGAGCGGCTGCGGCAAATCGACCGCCGGCCGCTGCATCCTGCGCCTGATCGAGCCCACCGCCGGCACCATCCACTTCGACGGGATCGACTTCCGCAGCCTCAAGAGGCAACGCCTGCGCCGCTTCCGGCGTCACCTGCAATACGTCTTCCAGGACCCCTACTCGTCGCTGAACCCGCGCATGCGCGTGGCTGACCTGGTGGGCGAGGCGATCCGCGTCCACGGCCTCCGGCCCAAGGCCGAGGTACGCGGTCGGGTCACGGAGCTCCTAGCGATCGTCGGCCTCGGCGAGGCCGATCTCGATCGCTACCCCCACGAGTTCTCCGGTGGCCAGCGCCAGCGCATCGGCGTCGCCCGGGCCCTGGCTGTGGAGCCCAGGCTGATCATCGCCGACGAGCCGGTGTCGGCCCTCGACGTCTCCATCCAGGCCCAGGTGCTCAATCTGTTCATCGACCTGCGCGAGCAGTTCCACCTCACCTACCTCTTTATCTCCCACAACCTGTCGGTGGTGCGCCACATCAGCGACCGGGTCGTGGTGATGTACCTCGGCCGGATCGTGGAGGAGGCCACCGCCGAGCAGCTCTTCGCGCACCCGGCCCACCCCTACACCCGGGCGCTGCTGGCCGCCGAGCCCCTCCCCGACCCGGCGCACCGGGCCGACCACGTCCCCCTCAAGGGCGAGGTGCCGAGCCCCATCGACCCACCCCCCGGCTGCCCCTTCCACCCCCGCTGCCCGGACGCCATGCCCCATTGCGCCACCGACGTCCCGGCTGTCCACACCCTGCCCGGCCCCCAGCGAGTCCGCTGCCACCTGTATTCCGGGTAGGCCGGTCCGGGGTGCCGCGCAACCCGCTGTGATCTAACCGGCATTTCTCACCAGGGCTCGTCGCGGGCCCGTGCAAGTGGTCGTAGATCTGGTAGGCCCGCACGTCGCGGCCGCCGTGGCCGGATCGGGTTCGCGGCCATGGCCCGATCCGGCCGTTCAGGCGGTCGCCCTACGGCATCGTGGCAGGCGACGCACGGCCTGAAATCCGACGAGGACCGACTGTTGCGAGAAGCGCCCGCCCGGGTGGGTATCGCCTGGCGCCCAAACCCCTCCTCAATAGGGTAGCCATGGTGCCCTTTCGCCGGGCCAAGTGGTTCGGGCTCGCCACCCAACCGGGGCCATTCCTCAAGATCATCGCGGCAGGCAAACCCCCTCATTCCTGGACGGGCGTGGCGCATGGACCGAGCGGTCCGGGATCGCCCACCCGCGCAGCACGTGGAACAGGCCCATCCGGCTCACTGACGTCAACCGGCTCCTCCCCGTTCTCGGCAGGCAGGTGTGGGCCACGGGTGTCAACGACGACGACATCGAGACCGACCTTGCGTGGCACTCGGACGATCGGGTACCCAGGGGATTGCGAACACCGCGACGGAAACACAGACACCCTCGCCTCGATCGGTCATCAACCCCGCGTCCAATCATGCTCAGGGCGTTGCGAACCTCGCGGTAGCGGAGGCTTGGATGCCTACGACGAGCAGACCGACTCCCTGAGTTCTGTTTGCGGGCTGGATCCGGGCAGTGGGCTCGGTGCCGGCCATAGCGGCCCTCGGCGTACGAGGTCGCCGCCGTCGGCGAGGGGGCATGGCAACCGGACCGTGGCCTGGAGGGTCGCGCGGCGGATGGGGAAGAGCGCCCGTTCGGGCTGGTGGCCTGGGTACCCATCGGGGCATACCCCCGGGGAGGTACGCCTGCCTTCCGCCACCGGCAATCTGCGTCCGTTCCCGTACCGCGGAGGCGCTTTTACCCAGACCGGCCGACCGGGCATGGTTCTACCGCGGTCGCCGCGGTCCCCGGGCAGGGTGAGGTGATCTCGCGTTGGTGACCCCACAGGCACGGCACCATCGGACGAGTCGACGATGATGCCCGCCGCCCGCTTCTTGACCGCCAACCCGTGCCGGCGCAGCATCCGGCGGCCGACCGAACCGCCTCTCACCGTTCTATGCGCCACCCCCCCAGCGCATTGCCTCCCCAGTCCTTGATCAGCGCGACGGAGACGCCGACGCCGTTGTGCTCGTTGTCTCACATGAGGGCGGACTCTCCCGGGCCGACCGACACCGCCCGCGACACGCGCCGCAGGTGAGCACCGAGAGCGCGCGATGCCGCTGCCCATCGTCCTCGCCGGTCCGATCGTGCGCCGGGTGGAGTCGCGGTTGTTCACCGTCTGGATCGCCTTGCGCGAGGCGGCCAAGGTCACGGTGACCCTGTGGGAGGGCGCGCAGTTCGCCACGAGCAATCCCGGCACCGTCGCGTCGGGCGACGCAGCGATCGCCTCCGGGGAGCGGCAGACCCTGCGCTTCGGCGCGAACCTGCACATCGCCGTGGTGATGGTGGCCCTGGAATCACCGACACCGCCGCTGCTACCGGGCCACACCTACTCGTACGACGTCTCCTTCATCAGCGCGTCCGACGCATCGAGCCTGCGCGCGGCGGGTCTGCTCCGGGACGAGCAGAGCGATGAACGCATCGCCGGGGTCGACGACGCCGCGCCGCTGCATCTCGCGCTCGGCTACCTGGAGGATCGCCTCCCCTCGTTCATCCTGCCGGGCGCGACCCTCGAGTCCCTGCGCATCGTGCACGGGAGCTGCCGCCGTCCCGCCACGCCGCTGTACGATGCCTTCGCCTGGCTCGATGACCTCCTCCTTCAGACCCTCGACGACACGAGCGAGCGACCGCAGCAGCTCTACCTGACCGGCGACCAGATCTACGCCGACGACGTCGCGACCCCGTTCCTGCCCATGCTGACGGAGCTTGGACGCGAGCTCGTGGGGCCCGACGAGATGCTGCCGGTGAACGGCTCGCCGGTGGCCGGCACGCAGGTGAACTTCCCGACGGCGCGGCGCGCGAAGCTGATCCGGCTGGAGGCGCGGTTCTCCACCGGTGACGGCGACAACCACCTGATGACCTTCGGCGAGTTCGCCGCGATGTACCTCGCGGTGTGGAGCTCGCGCGTCTGGCGACCCCTCGCCACGCCGGACGAGATCTTCGTCACCGCGGCCCCGAACCAGGCGGCCGCCGACCTGCTCACCCGGTGGGAGAACTGCAAGAAACACCCTTCGCTCGCCGACTGGCGGAAGGCGCGAGAGCCCGGCGTGCTCAAGGAGACCGCGCGCACCGAGCGCTTCCGGGACGCCGTGCCACGCGTGGCGCGGGCGCTGGCCAACGTGCCGTCGTACATGATCTGCGACGACCACGAGATCACCGACGACTGGAACATCAGCAAGAAGTGGATCAACCGCGTCTTCACCAGCCCGCTCGGCACCGCGATCGTGCGCAACGGCCTCACGGCGTACGGCGCCTTTCAGGGGTGGGGCAACGACCCGCAGGTATTCGAGGAAGAGGGCAACAACCAGGGTTTCCTCACCGAGGCGCAGGCGGTGCTCACGGGTCCGACGACCGTTCCATCCGCGCCCACGGACAAGCTGGACGAGCTGCTGGGCCTGAGCACCAGCGACCCGAAGAAGCAGGTGAAGTGGCACTACCAGGTGCCGGGGGCCCTGCACCACACGATCGTCCTCGACACCCGCACGCACCGCACGTTCCGCGGCCAGGGTCATGCGCCGCCGAGCCTCCTCGGCGATACCGTCAAGGACCAGATCCCGGCGGGGCCCCTGACCGGCGGGCGCGAGCTGCTGTTCGTGATCTCGGCGGTGCCCGTCGTGGGGCCGGCCGCCACCGAGCGCCTGGGGCAGCCGCTCGCCGCCATCGTGCAGGACTTCAAGGTGGCGTTCACGCGCATGAACGAATACGACGACTGCCACCCCAGCGGCGTGGTCGTGGGGAGCGAACGGCGCGATGTCGAGGGGTGGGCGGCGAACGAGCAGGCGCTCGAGGCGCTGCTCGCGCGCCTCGCCACGTATCGCACCACGGTCATCCTGTCCGGCGACGTCCACTTCAGCGCGAGCGCCACGGTCGATTACTGGAAGAAGGATGCCCCCGCACCGGCGCGGATCCTGCAGCTCATCTCCAGCCCCGCCCACAACACCTTCAACTCGGACGTGCAGGCGCTCACGCGCACCAACGGACTGTTCCAGCGGGTCGCCGGCGAGCCGGCCGTGGAGCGCATCGCATGGCAGGAGGCGGCGCCGATCACCCTGCCGCCGGGTGAGACGATCCCCCTCACCCGCCTGGTGCGCATGAAACGGTCGCCGGCGCTGCTGATCGCGGCGGGTTGGCCACCGGGCACCGAGGTCCCCGCGGACAAGGGGCCGGACTGGGCGTGGCGGCTCACCCTGGTGCGCGACGCACGTCCCAACGACGCGCTGCCGACCGCGCTGCGCCAGCCCTTCCTACCGGCGAGCGCCGAGCTCAACCCGATGGATGTGCTGCCGTCATACCGCGCCCTCGCCGCACGCCACGCGACGGCAGCGATGACGCACTTCGACCATCTGCGCACGATCGTCTTCAACGCAAACCTCGGCCTGATCCACATCGAGGCGGACGGACAGGGCTTCGCCCTGGTGCACACCCTGCTCTCGCAGGACGCGCCCGATTCCGTCGCCCCGGCGCCCAACACGGTGCATCGGATGCGGCTGGCGCCCACGACCGATCCGCCACCCGAGCTCAAGGTGCGCGATGGCTGACGAGAAGAAAAAGAAGCCGCCCGGCATCTTCCAGCGGATCATCCACTGGTTCCAGCACCAGGCCGAATGGGTGCAAGAGAACCTGGGCGACCCGGAGATCGCGCAGGAGATCCGTGAAGACCTGGGGTTGAACAGCGTCACGCCGCTCCCGCAGTCGGAGCTGGACAAGCTGCCGGCATTCGCCCGCGGCCTGGATCCGGAGAAGGAGTCGTTCGCCGAGACGGCGGCGGAGATCCAGGACGCCGTCGCCGCGCTCCTCGCCGTCGCGGACGCGGCGAAGAACGACCAGCTCAGCGGCTGGGACACGATGTTCTACCTGGGCACGATCTCCGCCACCGAGGGCGTGCGGCTGCGAGCACCCTTCCTCTACGCCCTCGGTGAGGCCGCACTGATCCTGCGGGACGATCCGGAGGAGATCGCGCGCCTCGATCCCGCGATGCTCGTCACCCTCCTGCGGGGGGATGCGCCGCCGCCGGGGGGTGCCGAGCTGTTCCATCAGCGCCTGTTCGCCGCGCTCGGACTGCTGATGGGCATCCTGCCGCCCATCCTCCACAAGGTCGGCGCCGATATCTCCAAGGCCGGTTTCACGGTCGAGCCCTTTTACGGCTGGGACCCGGCGCCCGACTCGCCGACGCCGGAAGCGGATCTCGTGTCGATGCGGACGCTGACCATGCTGTTCGCGCTCGAGTCCGCGCCGGCCGCGCGCCTCGCCCTCACCGTGGTGAGTGTGCCGCGAACCCAGGGCGGTCCCGGGCTGTTCCTGTCCGTCGGCGGCAGCCTGAACGCCGACACCGTCATCGATGGCACGCGCTACATCATCACCACCGGGGGCAGCGGCGCCTTCGATCTCTTCATCCCCCTCGGCGCCGGGGCACGCGCCCTCGAGGCCGGCGGGGACCCGCAGGCCTTCGTCCGCTTCGACGTCGCGCGCACCGACCCGGACGTCCCTGCGGTGCGCGTGGGCGAGGCGGACCACACGCGGCTGGACGTCGGAACGGTGAAGCTGGGCATGGAGCTGAACGCCGCCAGCGGCGGACTGAGCTTCTCCCTCGAGGACGTGGCGCTGATCCTGAAGCTCGGGGAGGGCGACGGCTTTTTGAAGAACCTGTCGCAGAAGGAGCTGGCGATCCGTTTCAACTTCGGCGTCCTCTTCGATAGCGACGCCGGGCTCAGACTCGCGGGCGGGACGCAAGCCGCCGTGACGATCCCCGTCGCCAATTCGGTGCTGGACATCTTCACCATCCATCATCTCGACCTGCGCCTCGGGGCCGGGCAGCCGCCGGATGACTTCGCCCTCGAGGTGTCCGCGGCCCTGGGTTTCGCCCTCGGGCCGTTCCGCGCGTCGATCGACCGCATCGGCTTCCAGCTCGCCGGCGGCTTCCGCGAGGGCAACCTCGGTATCATGGACCTCGGCCTCGGGTTCCGCGCCCCCGACGGCATCGGGCTGGTCCTCGACACGGAGCACATCAAGGGCGGCGGCTACCTGTTCCTCGACCGCAAGCGCGGCGAATACGCCGGCGTCCTGGAGGTGAAGCTCGGGCCGGTCAACGTCAAGGCGCTCGGCATCCTCCAGACCCGCTCCGCCGAGCGCGACGACTGGTCGCTGCTGATCTTCCTGTACGGCCAGTTCCCGCCGGTCCACCTCGGCCCCATCAGCTGGTCCGGGGCCGGCGGGATGCTCGGCGTGCGGCGCGCGGCCGACGTGGACAAGCTCCAGGCCGGTGTCCGGGCCGGCGCGCTGGACGACATCCTGTTTCCGAAGGACCCGGTCGCGGACGCACCGCGCCTGATCAACGAGCTGCGCACGGTCTTCCCGTACGCCGCCGGCGCCCTGACGATCGGGCCGTTCATCGAGCTGGGGTTCGGCACACCCCCCGTCGTGATCGTGCGGCTCGGGGTGATCTTCCAGTGCGATCAGGTCGTACCAGGCGAGTCCTCCCGCGACCTCACGCGCGTCCTGGTCCTCGGGCAGATCCTGGTCCAGGCGCCGCCGAAGGTGAAGAAGCCGGTCGTCAAGCTGATCTGCGACATCTTCGGCGTCATCGACCTGCAGGCGAAGAGCGTGCTGTTCAGCGCCCGGCTGCGCGATTCCAAGGTGGCCGAGCTGACGCTGACCGGGATGATCGTGGTGCGCAAGGACTACGGCGACCAGCCGGTGTTCGTGCTGTCGGCCGGAGGGTTCCATCCGGACTTCAAGGACCTGCCGCCCGGCCTGCCCGCCCCCATCGACCGGCTCGGGATCGCGCCGGTGAAGATCGCGGGCTTCAAGCTCGAGGTCGCGTGCTATTTCGCGATCACACCCAACACCAAGCAGGCAGGCTTCGCGGGGAAGGCGAAGGCCAGCCTCGGCTCGCTCTCCTTCGAGGCGGCGCTGTCGATCGACGCGCTGATCTACGACGAGCCGTACACCCACTTCGTCGTGAAGACCAAGCTCACCGCACACGTCAAGTACAAGGGCCATGCGCTCGCGGGCGTGAAGATCGATGCCACCCTCGAAGGACCCGGTTACTGGCGTATCAGCGGCAAGGTCGTCTTCGAGATCCTGTGGTGGGACATCAAGATCCCGTTCGACAAGGAGAGCGGCGAGAAGCCGCAGCTCGAGCTGCCCGCGGTCGAGGTCGGCCCGCTGGTGCAGGCCGCGCTGGCCAACACCGCCGCCTGGCACGCGCAGCTTCCGGCCGCCGGGGAGGCGTTCGTGACCATCGCCGCGGGATCGCAGGGCACCTTCGCGCATCCCCTCGCCGCGCTCACCGTCATTCAGGGCGTCGCGCCGCTGGGCGTGACGATCGAGCGCTTCGGGAGCGCGCGGGTGGCCGGCGCGAGCCGCTTCGACGTCACGGCGCTGCAGGTGGGCCCGATCACCGTCACGGCGCCGCCCGCGGTCACCCAGCCGTTCGCGCGCGGCCAGTTCTTCGATCTCACGGACGATCAGCGCCTCACCCTGCCCTCGTTCGAACCCTTCGCCGCCGGCGTCACGGTCGCCAGCGCGGACTTCACGTTCGGCCCGGCCGCGACGGCGGACCTTACTTACGAGACGGCGTATCTCGACATGGAGCCCGAGGCCCCGCGCGGGCGCGTCACCCGCACGACGTTGGTGGCGACGTCGCTGCCGGTGTCGGCCCTGGCCTGGCAGCCGAAGAGCGGCGCGGCGGCGCGATCGGCGATGCGCGGGCGCGCGGCCGCGCCGGCCACCGCTCCCCTGCACGTCACCGTCGAGTCGCCGCCACTGGTCGCCGTGGACAGGGACACGCTCGCGCCAAGCGCTGCGGTCGTTCTCGGTGGGCAGGCGGCGGTGTCACCGACGGTGGCGGCGCAGGCGATCGCGGCGGCCGGAGCGGACGTCGCCATCCTGGAGACCTGCGAACTGGAGTAACGATGGCGAACGAGCCCGGATACCGTTTCCTGCCGTGGACGCGCCGCGGCCTCGCCGCCGGCATCACGGTCCCGGATGGGGCGGACGTCACCGCGCACGCCAACGTTGCGGTCGGCATCACCGTCAGCGGCGCAGGGGATGTCAGCGCCGACCTGCGCCTGTACGGTGCCGGCGACATCATCGGTATCGATCCGCGCCTGATCGTGCGGATGGAGCCGCGCGCCAACGCCACCGACGTCGAGCCCAACTACCTCGTCGCGATCGAGTTCGACCCGCCCGACCTACCGTGGCTGTTCACCCCCGCTGCACCTGCACCCGGCGACCGGCTCCGGCCGTGGTGCGTGCTGGTGGTGGTCGACAACGCCGTCGTGGCACCGCCGCACCTCGAGTCGGGACTGCCACTGCCGGTCATCGACGTCCCCGCCTACGCAGCGCTCACCGAGCTGCCCGACCTCGCCGAGTCGTGGGTGTGGGCCCACACGCAGGTGCTGACCACAGAGACCACGCCCGCGGCGCTGCGCGCCGAGCTGAACGGGGCTCCGGATCGCCAGCTCTCGCGCCTGATCTGCCCGCGCCGCCTCGCGCCGTCGAAGCACTACTGCGCATGCCTGGTGCCGGCGTTTGCCGTCGGGGTGCAACGCGGTCTCGGCGGAGTGCCCGACGACGACGCCACCCTCACCGCCGCGTGGACCCTGACGTCCCTGACGGACGTGCGACTGCCGGTGTACTTCCACTGGGAGTTCGCCACCGGACCACAGGGCGACTTCGAGTCCCTGGCGCGCGCGCTCCGGCCGTACAAGTGCGAGGCAGGCGCAGTCGGCGTCGAGAAGATGTTCGTCGGCGGCGCGGGGCCGGGAGTTCCCGCGCTGGATGCCGAGGATCCGGCGGCCACCCTCGTGCAGGATGGCGCGTTACGCGCGCCCCTCGCCGTCTCCGGCACCCTCGCTGACGTACCGGAGGCGATCGCCGACGGGCTACGTGACGCCGTCAACGCCCCGAGCGCGCAGCTCGCCGGGCGGCCGGATGCCACCCCCACCCTCGGTCCGCCCCTCTACGGGGAATGGCACACGGCGCGCCACGCGCTGGCGGCCAATGTGCCTGCGTGGCTCACCGAGCTGAACCTCGATCCACGCGCGCGCGTGGCCGCCGGCCTCGGCGCCGAGATCGTCCGTGCCAACCAGGAATCCTTCATGGCGGTGTGCTGGAAGCAGGTCGGCAAGGTGATCGACGCGAACGAGGCACTGAGCCGCGGCCGCCTCGCCCTCGAGTCCGCGCGGCGCCTGCACGAGCGCCACTTTCAACCCCTACCGACCGATCTGCTGGCGCAGCTCACCTCCCCCCTCCATACGCGCGTCCGTCACGGCACCGTCACCGTGCGCAAGGCGATCGCCGGCAGCAGCGTCCCCGATGCGACGGCCGACGCGGCGCTGCGCCGTCTGACGAGCGGCCAGCGCCCGGTGCTCAAGAAGACGGCGCGGCGCCGCGGCGAAGCGTTGCCGCCGTCGCGCACGGCCCGGCCGCGGCTCGTCCGATCGCTGGCGGCCGGGCGGCAGGATGTCGACCCCGGGCGCTTCACACCCGGCGGGCTGGTCCAGCTCGACTTCCTCGATGCGGTCGGTAGCGCGCCACAGACCGGCACCGTCGACCTCACGCCGTTCGGCGTGCCGATGCAGGTCGCCGCCGCGCAATTTCAGCAGCTTTCCGCGCGCTACGCGGACCTGTCGTCGGCGCCGAGCCACACCACACCGGCGATCACGGTACGGACCGACATCCAGGCCACCGGTATGGTCACGGCCGTGCAACTCAACAACCTGAGCGCCGTGTCGGTTCCCGCGGCGACGACGGTGGTCGATCGCCGCGCACTCGTCGGCGATCTCCTCACGATGTCGGCGCAGAGCCCGGGTGCCGCCGCCTATCTGATCACGGTCGGCAATCGGTCGGGCCAGTGGCGGGTCGACCCGCTCGACGTCGACATTCGCGGGCAAGTCGTCGTACGGGCGACGACTGGGGGTGTCGCCGTGCCGATCGCGACGGTCTCCGCGGCAACTGCGAGCATATCCACCGCCGCACTCGGCAGCGCGCTCGCCGCGCTCCCGTCCAACTCCCTCGATCGGCGGGGGCGGACGACGGCGCCCCTCGCCACCGAGGTTGCGGCGGTCGGGACCGCATCGTTGCAGCCGATGGTCGCACCGCCGGCGCTCGGTGGTCGCGTCACGGACACCGTGGCACCGCTCAACCGCGACCCGATCGTGCTCCAGCGCTTCCAGGCCGCCTTCCACGCCGCATCGACGGCGATGGAGCTGTCCCTCGCCGAGCCGACGCCCGAGCTCGTGCCCTTCGACCTGGCCGCGGTCGGCAAGGCGATGCTCTCCCAGACGGATCCACGGCAATCGATGCGGCTGCGCACGGCGTCGCGCATCCACGTGGGCGGGCTGCGGGTCGACCAAGGCGCCCGCGATGGCGTCACGGTGGCGCCGACGTTCGATCGCATCATGGTCGCGCCGAAGATCGTGGCGCCGCTCTACGAGCTGCTGGCCGGCTACGACCGCACGCGCCTGTTGCCGGGCGTCGATCGCATCCCGAACGACGGGATCACTTTGCTCGAGACGAACCCGCGCTTCATCGAGGCCTTCCTGGTCGGGGCCAATCACGAGATGAACCGTGAATTGCTCTGGCGTCGCTATCCCACCGACCAGCGCGGCACCACTCTGCCACGCTTCTGGGAATGGCTCGACGGCGGCGATGACATTCCTGCGATCCACACCTTCGAACCAACCGGTGCGCTTGGGGCCCATACCCGTGGCAGCACGGGTGGCCAGCTCGTGCTGCTCATCCGCGGCCGGCTCCTCCGCCGCTATCCGAACAGCGTGATCTACGCGTGGCGCGCCCAGGCGGCGCGCCTCAAGGATCCGCCGGCCGACAGCGATCTGCGGACGCCGATGTTCGCCGGCCGTTTCCCGCCGGACATCACCTTCGTCGGCTTCGACCTCACCTTCGAGGAGGCCATGGCGGGCGATGGTTGGTTCTTCGTCATCCAGCAGCAGCCGACCGAACCGCGCTTCGGCTTCGACGAGCCGGACGCCGGGGCGACGGCCGCCATCCCGGTGAGCTGGTTCGACGCCACGTGGCTCGACGCGGACGTGATCCCCGGCCGCCACCTCACCCTCGCGGGCAATCCCCTTGCCGGCGTCACGCTCGCCGCTGCCACCTTCGGCCGCGACGCCGCGCACCTCGCCGCCGTGCTGCTGCAAAAACCGATGCGGGTGGCGCTGCACGCCCGTCAGCTCGCGGAGCTCGGATGACTACTCGCCCCCTGCCGGCCGTGCCGATCACCGAAAGCGTGGCGACGGCCGCCCCGGACTCCGCCCCGAGCCCCGGGCCGACACCGGAAGAATGGTTCGCGAGCCTGGACGCGGGCGTGCCGATCGTCCTGCTACCGGTGCGTATCGAGACGCGCTTCGTCAACGACGCCACCGCGCTGCGCGTACGCATCTACCCGGACCCGTTGCACGTCGACACCCATGAGCCGGAGCTCACCACGCGGGAGGCCGAGGCCGGGCGCTTCTACTGGACCGAACGATGGGCCGCGCCGGCGGACACGACCCGCGCCACCTCCCTGTGGACCGACCTCGCGCGCACCTATCAGCCGCTACGCGCGCTCTGGATCGTACGCACCCTGACGCCGCTGAATCTCGCCGCGCTCGGAGGCGCTGCCGCACCCACATTCCCGGACCCCGCGACCATCCCCGCGGCGTGGACGCGCCCCGCATACGCATCACTCCTCCCCGAGCGGTGGGTGGTGATCGGCCTGCGCGGCGGCCACGAGGTATTCCGGAAGTGGGGCGCGGCGGTGCCCGACACGCTTCCGGTCGGACCCGCGCCCGACCTGGATGCGGACACCGGGACACCGGCGCCCATCCCGGCGGACACCCTGCCCATCGACGAGGCGATGCGCTGGTTGACCGACTATGACACGGCGGTGGCGGCCGGCATGGGAATCACGATCACGGATGCGGACGTGAGCGCGGGCCACGTCGCCGACGGCGTCGACCAGCTCATCGTCGTCGGCGTGGACTGGACCCAGACGCCCGAGGCGGCCGCGGCGGCGGTCGCGAACACGCTGCGCGCCCACGTCTACGCGAATGGTCTGAGCATCGTCGCCCCCGGCACGCCGACGAACAACACGGAGGGCGCCAGGACCGGCGATGCGGAGCCCGAAGAGGCCCTGAGGCTCGCCCTCGATCCAGCCACGCCGCGCGCCCTGGACGACGCATCGAGCGGCCGCGCCCTCGAACACGCCCTCGGCCTCGACGCAGATGCCGCCGGCCTCGCCGACGCGCCGCTGGCCGGCCTGGCCGAGCCGCGCACCACGTCCCTGCTCGTCGATGTGCTCTGGGCGAGCACCCTTGGCTACTACCTCGATCAGTTGCTCGACCCGCTCGTCGACGACGCCACCATCGCCGCGCTGCGCAACCACGCCAGGCAATTTCTCCAGCCCGGCGGGCCGCTTCCGGTGATCCGGACTGGACGGCAGCCATACGGCGTCCTACCGATCGTGGCCGCCTCCCGCTTCGCCGCATCCAACGCCGGCACCGTCGACCATTCCCTGCACGCGATGCTGACGAAGCTGCGTCCCTTCTGGGAGGCGGTCACCGGCCGGTTACCGCACCTCGGTGGATCGGACGACCCCGATACCACGCTGCTGCAAGTGCTGCAGATGACGCCGCGGTCCGCGGTCGCCCGGCTGCGACGCGTGATCGGGCCCGAGATCGAGCCCAATACTGAGGGGCTCGAGCAGCACGCCCTCGCCCAGCAGTTCTACGCTTCGCTCCTCACCCGGATCGGGCTCGGCTTGCCCGGCAACGCGCGCATCGCGTCGTTCACCGTCGACCCGCGAGACCATTCCCTGCGGGTGCCATGGGTACAACCGTCCCTGCAGGAGGACTTACCCCTCGACCCGAACTATCTCGCCGACATCGCCCGGGTCCTGCGCACCGGCGGGCGCGCACAGCTCGAAGCCCGCGACAGCGCCGGTACCCTCCTCGCGGCGCTCACGGCACAGGCGGCCCTGAACGAGATCGATGGCGCGGCCGCGAAGGTCGTGAATACTCACCAGATCCACGTCGGTGCCCTGGCCAGCGCGCCGGTCCGCGCGGCGTTCCGCGCACCGGAGGTGGTACGCGTCGAGGGGCCGACCCCGCCGCCGCCGACCGCCGGCGTCCCTGGAGCGGTCCACGTGGCTACCCCGCGTGAGCTGAGCGATCTCGTGCTGCCCGCGACGACCGGGCGGGAGACGGTCGGCGACTGGATCGCCGCCCGCATGCGCAATCCCGCGGCCGGCGCGCCACCGGAGCTGAGCGACCTGTCGGGTTTTCTCGCCAGCCTCGACGAGCTCGCCACGCGTCCCGCGGCACAGCTCGATCGTGCGCTGCGAGGCGTGCTCGATTGTTTCTCCCACCGCCTCGACGCGTGGTACACGTCGCTCGCCACGACGCGGCTCGCGACCCTGCGCGAACACCGGCCGATCGGCGTGCACGTTGGCGGCTACGGCTGGGTCGAGCACCTCCGGCCGGACACCGCGCCGGACAGCCTCGGCTACGTGCACGCCCCGTCGCTGGCACAGGCGAGCGCCGCCGCCATCCTGCGCAGCGGCCACCTCGCCCACCGCGACGACGAGCACCAGACGATGAACATCGACCTGCGCTCGGATCGCGTGCGGCTGGCACTCGCCATCCTCGAGGGGGTGGCGCAGGGGCAGCCGCTGGCGGCGCTGCTCGGCTACCGCCTGGAGCGCGCCCTGCGCGACCGGGACCCGCGCCTGGCCCGTTTCATCGCATCGCTGCGCGAGCTTGCGCCGCTCCGGCCGGTCACCGACGCTTCCGTGACGACGCCCACCGAGGCCATCGCCGCGCGGGATGTCGTCGACGGCGTCGCGCTCCTGGAGCGATGGCGGGCGGGCGCGAGCGGTGTCCTCGACGCGGTGGCGGCCGTGGGTGCGGAGCGTGCCGCCGTCGCCGACGAAATCGCACGCCTGGCGGATACCCTCGATGCGGTGAGCGACCTGATGGTCGCGGAGTCGGTCTACCAGACCACCCTCGGCAACTTCGAGCGCGCCCGCGCCGCGCTGGCGGTGCTCGACCGGCAGGAGCGCCCGATAGAGGCGCAGGTCGTACGCACGCCGCGCGCTGGCGCCATCTATGCGCAGCGCGTCGCGATTCTGCTGTCGGAGGATGTGCCACCGGGAGGGTGGCGTACGCTTGTGGATCCCCGCGCGCAGGCGGAGCCCCGCCTCAACGCCTGGATCGCTCGCCTCCTGGGAGCGCCGGGCCGTTATCATTTCAGCGGACGCATCGTCACCGACGGCAAGCCGCCGCGGGCCGTGGAGGTGCGATTGAAGCAGCTCGGCCTGTCCGCCATCTCCCTGGTTATGGCGGCACGCCGCGGCGGACCGGACCAGCCGTCCGAGCTCGAGGAGCGCGTGGCGCTGCTGCTCGCCTCGCATCTGGCGGAGGACGATCACAACCCGCGCCTGGAAATCGAGGCAGGGCCGCCGAACGACGCCGCCAACCAGATCGGACTGGGTCCGCTCGTCGCGCTCCTGGACTGGATCGGTGGGTTGATCGGCAACCGGCCGATCAACGCCCGCGACCTCGCGCTGCCGGAAGACGACGTCGATCCCGGCATCGACGTCTCCGACCTGGCGGCGCGCGCCGACGCGGCCGTCGCCAGCTTCAACGCCGCGCTGCACGCCTTGGAGGTCGCCCTGCGTCCCGCAACCTCGACCGTGAAGAAGCGGCGCCAGGCGCTGATTCGCGCCGCCGCGGCGGGGGCGGGGCACGCGGTGCCGCGCGCGGTGCTGCCGACGAGCGCCGGCTCCGACCCTGCTGCGGATGCCGCCGCCAGCCGCGCGGCGCTGACCGATCTCGGCACCGCCGTGCTCGCCCGGATGCATGCCACACGCGCCGCGCTCGACGCGCTCGACGCGGTGCTCGGCAACGCTCCGCAGCCGCCCGACGGGGACACCCTAATCGCACATCATGGGGCGCGCCTGCGCGCGGTGTTCGGCGGTGACTTCCCGGTGCTTCCGCGGTTCCGCGCCGCCAATGCGATCGAGCTCGCTGCCTCCCTCGCGGAGCAGGATGCGCTCTGCGGCGGCGACGGCCTTGCGCCCATCGGCTGGTTGCAACGCATGGCCCTGGTACGCCCCGATGGCGACCGCCTCCAGCGGGTGCTCACCATCGCGGACCTCCTGGGCGGGACGGTCCGTCCCGAGGATCTCCGCGTGGCACAGCTGCCGCACTCGCCGGGCCAGCGATGGGCCGCGCTGCCGCGCGATCCCGGCAGTGCGGTCAGCGCCGAGCTCGCCCTGACCCTGCACGCCCCTGGCGCCCTCGACCCCGCCCTCCCCCTCACCGGGTTCCTCTGCGACGAGTGGACCGAGACCATCCCCGACGCGGAGGCGGTCACCGGCCTCGCTTTTCATTACGATGCGCCCGGTGCACGCGCGCCCAATGCGGTGCTGGTCGCCGTACCGGGTCAACCGCTGGCCACGACGTGGCGCTTCGATGAGGTGGTCGACGTGGTGCGTGAGGCCGCCGCGCTCGCGAAGCTGCGCCTCGTCGGGCCGCGTCAGCTCGAGGCGCTGGGTATCCTGCTCCCCACCACCTACCTGCCGGAGAACTCGCGGCGCGACGTACCGTCGGTCGACATGGTCAAGCTCACGGGCGGCACCCGCGCTGGCACGCCCATCCTCGGGAAGGGCGTCTGATGACGATAATCGTGCAAGGGGCAATCCTGCCCATCGTGCTCTCCCCCGAGCCTTCATTCACCCTCTGGTCGCGCCTCGAGCCGCTGCCGGCCAGCGCGGATCTCAAGCCTGGCCTGCAGGCGAAGATCGCCGATCCCCTCTGGCTCCTCGGGAGACAGTGGCAGTTCGAGGAGTTTCACGCGGAGGATGCCGGTACGCCCGTCGAGACGCGGGTGAACGGTGAGTCCATCCCCCTCGCGCGCTTCTTTCCGGGTCCGCTCGCCGCGCAGCCCGCGGCGGCGGCCCGCGACTACGGCGACACACCATTGCCCCTGGAGGTCCTGGTCGAACGGGAGCCGGCCCGCGCGTCCTCCCCGCGCCTCGCCGCGGAGGCCGGCATGCAGTTCCTGCGCTGCATGGCGGCCGAAGGCGTCCGACAGCACCGTTGGCGCTATCTGTCATCGCCGGCCTTCGCCCTCGCCGAGGCCGTCGTGCAAGATGCGGGCGCGGATCCCGACGGCGCGATCTGGGCGATGGTGCTGTCCGGGCGCGCCCTGGACGGGCGCAAGCTCGCCGAGACCTTCCGCCCGCTTGCGGACGCCGACTACGTCCTGAAATCGCTTCCCCCCGAGCCGAGGATCCCGCGCGCCGCGGCCGCCGCGGTCCGCCGCGCGGCGGGTCGCTGGCTGCGCTGGTATGACCGATCGATCAGCGAGCCGGCCGGTGCGCCCGAGAGCTGGAACCCCGCGCGCCAGGAGTACGCCTTCGCACTCTCCGCCAACGTTGCAGACGGACCGGTCGTCCTCGCCGCGGACGAGTACCGCGACGGTCGCCTCGACTGGTACTCGTTCCGCGCCACCAGCCAGCCGTCGCTCGGCGAGCCGGCGACGCCGGTCCAGCCGGTCGCGGTCGTGGTGCCGCCGATGCTGCCGGTGCCGGTGCGCTACCCAGGCATGCCCGCCGATCGCTACTGGGAGCTCGAGGAGGCGCGTGTGAACCTGGCCGACATCCGCGCCGGGCGCACCGATCTCGTACAGATGCTGCTCGTCGAGTTCGCCCTCGCCTACGGCAACGACTGGTTCGTCGTCCCGGTGCCGCTGCCGGTCGGGTCGCTGTTCCGTCTCGGCGCGTGCACCGTGCGCGATACGTTCGGCGTCGTCACCGACGTCGGCCGCTCGCGCGACGCGCACGGCGTCCCCTGGTCAATGTTCGAGCTGTCCACCGCGGCCGGCGAGCCCGCATATCTGCGCGACCTGTTCTTCCTGGCACCCACCCTCCCCCTGCCCCTCGCCGGGGACCCGATCGAGGAGGTCGCCCTGTTCCGTGACGAGATGGCGAACGTCTGCTGGGCGGTGGAGCGCAAGATCCAGGGACCCGCGGGCACCACCATCGACCGTTACCGCGAGGCGAGCCGCACACCCGTGCACCAGCGCCTCGTGGATCCCCCCGCCGATGCCCGCCTCATCTACCGCCTCGCCTCTCCCGTCCCCGAGAGCTGGATCCCCTTCGTGCCCGTGCCGGCAACGACGGATAACACCGACGCAGGTGTGCAGCTAGAGCGCCGCGTCCTGCTGCGCTTCGACGCCACCGGCACCGCCCGCGCCGTGCATCCGCGCGGCCTGTTGCTTCGGTCGGATCCATCGCTGCCGGTCGACACCGAGGAGCCGCTCCGGCTGCACGAGGAAGAGGTGCCGCGCGAGGGCGCGCTCGTCACCCGCGCCTTTCAGTACGCACGCTGGTGTGACGGTGAGTCCTTCCTCTGGGTGGGTCGCGACAAGCGTGTCGGAACGGGCGAAGGATCGAGCCTGCTGAGGTATGACGTGGCAGAGCGGATCGCCGGGGGGTGATGCCATCGGTCGCGGCCGGAAGTGGTTCCGCACGCCGTAATCGCTGACGCTCCTACCGTCGAGTACCCCCAGCGAAGCCCCGGGGGCAAAGGAGACGTCCAGCGGCGCGCTTTCGCGACGGCCATCCCCCTCAGCGCGAGCCGCTGCGAGGATGTGCGGAGGAGACGATTCCGGATGGCCACCTGGCGCAACAGGTCCAGCGATCGGTGGGGCGTTGGAGACGAGCGCTATCCACGCGGGCTACTCCACCCCCGCGCCCCGAAGGCCATGCCCCATTGCGCACCGACGTCCCGGCGGTGCACGCCCTCCCTGGGAACCAGCAGGCCCGCTGCCACCTGTACGGCTGAACCGCGGGGGAAGGGCGCGACCCGAGCGGAGCCGGTGGACAACGGCCCCCGGCAGACCCGGGGGGCGGCGGGAGAATCGAACGTCGCGGTGGATGAAGGGTCCGCACCGGCGCCCAAGGGCGGCGTCGCTATCAATCGGGAGCCAAAGACGGCCGCCACCCATGCCAAGGGTAAGTCGACCGGCGAGCACTCGATCCCGTCCACGTCGGCCGCGACCGTGGCGTCCGAGCAAGATGAGACCGCGAGACCTGCGGCCGAGGGCGCGAAGAACGGAGTCCGTTCCCAATACCCGGCCGACAACAAGGCCGTGGCCGTCGGCCGCGATAGGGACAAGACCGGTGGCGCCACCGAGCCGGCGGCCGTGAGCGACCGGGTCTCACCCGCGCCGCCAGCCAATGGCCCGAATACCCCGACTGTGGCCAGGAGGGAGAAGGGCAAGGGAGGCTCCGCCACCGCACACGCCGTGGCACGCGCACCGAGCCGGAGGGCGCCGGCCGGCGAGACAGCCGGTATGGACGACCCCGCCGAGGTCAACGGTCAGGCGATGGGCAATGAAGGGGCCCCCGCCACGCACGACGACCATGACCAAGCAGCCGTGGAATCGGTGGGTCCGGCGATGAATCGGGACAAGGGGCGCACCGCCTCCCAGGCCCACAAACGGCCGTCCGACGAGGACGTCGCGGACCACCGCGACGCCGGGCACACCTCCTTTGCCGATGGCGACGCCGACGACCCCGAGCCCGTCCGTCGCCCTGGCGCCGCAGAGGATCGGTGACGCGGCGATCGGGACATGGGTCCCGAGACAAGATGGCGGCGCAGCCCATGTGCCGGTAGTTAGGCGAGCCTTGTATGACGCGCGAGGCCGTTGCATCGTGGCGAGCAGGGGAGCTTGGTGGAAGGTGGCGGTCATGCGGGTGGGAGTGATTCCGGAGAACCTCGGCGAGCGGCTCGCCCTCGCCCTGGGGGTGGTGCCCACCCCCTTGGCCAACACCCTCGTCGGTCTCCTCCTCGCCCGCACGATCATGGCGGCCACCAAACTGGGGATCTTCGATGCGCTCGCTCGGGACCCGCTCACCGCCGAGGAGGTCGCGGGCCGCTGCGACACCGATGCGGCCGCGACCGGGAAGATCTTGCGATCCCTGGTGAGCGCCGGCCTCCTGCGCGTCAATGGCGACCACTACCGCCTCGCGCCGGTGGCCGCCAAATGGCTGCGTACCGAGAGCCCCCGCTCGCTCCACGACAGCGTCCTGTTCAGCTTCGTGGAGATGGAGATCCTCGACCACCTGGAGGACTACGTCCGCACCGGCACCGCCCTGGACGTCCACCGACGGGAACTCGCCCCCGAGGTGTTGCGGCTCTACCACCGGGGCATGTGCTCGCGGGCGGCATTGTCGGCGGCGGAGGTCGCACGGCGCACGCCGGTGCCCAAGGGCGCACGCGACATGCTCGACATCGGCGGCTCCCACGGTCTCTATTCCACCGCGATCTGCCGCCGCCATTCCGGGCTCCAGGCGACGATCCTGGAGCTGCCCGCGGCGATCGATCACGCGGCCCCCCTGCTGGCACGCGAGGGCATGGGGGATCGCGTGATCCATCGCGCCGGTGACGTGCTCACGGAAGACCTGGGGTCGGCCGCCTACGACCTGGTGTTCCTGTCCCAGATCGTCCACCACTTCGACGCCGACACCAATCGCCAGCTCGCCGTGCGGATCACCCGGGCCCTGCGGCCTGCGGGTGTCATGGTCATCCAGGAGGTCATCCGCACCGCACAACCGTCCGCGGCAGGGCAGATGGCCGGCCTCCTCGATCTCTACTTCGCCCTCACCAGCGAGGCGGGGACCTGGGCCTGCGAGGAGATGGCGGCGTGGCAGACGGCGGCGGGGCTGATCTCCCAGCGACCCCGATGGCTACGGACGCTGCCGGGCGTCGCGCAGCAATGGGCCATCAAGCCGGCGCGGTGAGGATCAGCGGAAGCAGCGATCGACGCAGGAAACGGCTCCGTCTAGGGCGGGCTTCAGCCCGCCGGACGCCAAAACCTCCCGAGAAGGGCAAGGGGCACAGGGCATGCCGTGCCCCTACCACCGGAGCCGGCTACCCGGGCCGATCTCGTGCTGGGCGGCGGTGCCGGCGGGGACCTCCAGGACCACCGCGGCGGGCGCCTCCGACGAGTAGGTCGGGCAGTCGGTACGCATCGCCGGGCAGGGCTGGGCATCTGGGACCACGTGGACCACGCGGCCGGCGCGGTCGGCGAAGATCATGTCCAGGGCGATGTAGCAGTTCTTCATCCAGAACCGCTGCACGCGCTCCTCGGGCATGAAGAAGATCATCCCGGCGTCCGGCGCCAGCTCACGGCGCTCCATCAGGCCGCGACGCTGCGCCTCAGGGTCGCGCACGACCTCCGCGTGGATGGTGAGGGCCGGGTGGCCGCTTGCCGGGTCGATCTGGACATCGAGCTGCTCGGCGGCCGAGGCCCGTCGGACCGCCAGGAGGAGCAGGAGGAGCCAAGCCCAGCGCCTCACGTATCGTCTCGACCACCATGCTTCTTCTCTTCGAGGAGCTCCTTGTCGTCCTCGTCCTCGCCCTTCATCGCCTTGCGGAAGTTCTGGATGCCCTGGCCCAGGCCAGCACCGATCTGCGGGAGCTTCCTCGCGCCGAAGATGAGGACCACGAGGCCCGCGATGATCAGGAGCTCGGGCAGTCCAATACCGAACATGTAGGTCTCCAAGAGATGGAACCAGCCCGCCGCCGAACGGCGACCCATCCATCATATCCCGTCGCCGGACCCTGTGATAGCTTCGCAACAAGCCATCTCATGCCCTTGGACCGCCCGTGCGCCGCTTCGCCCTCCTGCTCGCCGTATGTGTCGCCCTGACCGCGGGGTGCGAGAAGAAGACCGCCTTCGAGCTCACCAACGAGGGGCTCAGCCTGGTACGCGCCGGGCGATCGGGACCGGCCCTGCGCCACTTCGAGGCGGCGATCCGCACCGATCCGAGCTACCCCTTCGGCTATTACTACGCCGCCGGATTGTACAACGAGGCGGAAGAGTGGGACCGCGCCGAGGAGTACCTGCGCAAGACCATCGAGCTCCGCCCGGACTACGCCAACGCCTACTACACCCTCGGCTTCGTCCTGGAGAATCGGGCCAAGCACCTGGTGGCCACCCACAGCGAGGCGATCCATCGCGCCGAGGTCCAGGACCTCACCGGCGCGGCCCTGGTGCAATACGCCGAGGCCCATCCACCACCCGGCGAGGCCGATCGAATGGCCCTCAAGGACCTGCTCCGCCGCAGCCGCGACGCCTACGTCCAGGCCGCGAAACGGGGAATTCCGTCGCCATAGTCCATCGTACGACCGGCACCGGCGGCCCCGCGTAGACCCTATGGAGCGGGACGCTCCATAGGGTCTGATGGCGGGCGAGAAGCCCGCCATCCACGGGGGGCGAAGCCACCCGGACCTGGGCGAAGGTGGCGAGGGGGGCACGTGGCGTCCCCCTCCATATCAGGGCGGGCTCTGCCCGCCACACCGGGGGAAGCCCGACCTACATCGCCCCCTCCCCCGCCGGGGGGGAGGGTCGGGGTGGGGGCGTGTGCGACGGGCAGCGCGTCGAGTGCATCACCGACCCAAGCGCTCATTCCACACGCCCTCCCCCTGGCCCCCTCCCGAGGGGAGGGGGTCTCATAAGACTCCCCCGCGGGGAGAACAGGTTGCTTTGCCCTCCCCCTCCCCCTGCTTCGCTCCCCCTCACCCCCGCCTCTCCCACAAGGGGAGAGGAGCCAGGGGACTTGCCTACGGCAAGAATCGATGGTTCCCGCCCCCTGACAACCGGGCCAATCCCCGCTAGCATCGCCCTGCCCCCATGGAGACCGAAACCGTTCCTTCGTTGCGCGCGCCGGGCAGCGACCGCCCGGCCGCCTGGCTTGCCCTGGCGGATGGCACGGTGTTTGTGGGGCACGCCCTCGGCGCCACCGGCGAGGCCGGCGGCGAGGTGGTATTCAACACCGCCATGACCGGCTACCAGGAGGTGCTCACCGACCCCTCCTATCGCGGCCAGATGGTGTGCATGACCTACCCGTTGATGGGCAACTACGGGGTCAATCCGGAGGACGTGGAGTCGCGCCAGCCGTGGGTGGCCGGCTTCATCGTCCGCGAGGCGGCGCGGCGGCCGTCCAACTGGCGCTCCACCCAGACGCTGCACGACTACCTGGCGGACAACGGGGTCGTCGCGATCGAGGGGATCGATACCCGCCAGCTCACCCGCCACATCCGCGACCACGGCTGTCAGATGGGGATGATCTCCACCACGGCCACGGCGCCACCCGCCCTGGTCGAACAGGCCCGCGCCCTCGCGCCGATCGAAGGGCGCAACTTGGTGGCAGAGGTCACCACCCCGGAGCCCTACCCCTGGTCCGAGGGGGCGTGGGGGCTGGGCCGCGGTTTCCGGCCGGGGCCACCGGCGCGCTTCCGGGTGGCGGCCTACGACTTCGGCGTGAAGCGCAACATCCTCCGCCTGCTGGTGGATGCCGGCTGCGCGGTCCGGGTCTACCCGGCCCACGCCCAGGCCACCGACCTGCTGGCGGACGACCCGGACGGCGTCTTCCTTTCCAACGGCCCGGGCGACCCGGAGGCGGTGGCCGGCGCCGCGTCCCAGATCCGCCGCCTGATCGGCGAGCGCCCCCTGTTCGGCATCTGCCTCGGCCACCAGCTCGTCGGCCTCGCCCTTGGGGGCAAGGTCGTCAAGCTTCCCTTCGGCCACCACGGCGCCAACCACCCGGTGATGGACCTGGCCACCCGCAAGGTGGAGATCACCAGCCAGAATCACAACTTCGCCATTGACGTGGCATCGATCCAGGCGTGCGGCGAGGCGGTCGAGGTCTCCCACATCAACCTCAACGACCACACCTGCGAGGGGCTGGTCCACCGCGACCTGCCCCTGTTCACCGTCCAGTACCACCCGGAGGCGAGCCCCGGGCCGCACGATGCGCGGTATCTGTTTGGGCGCTTCACGGAGATGATGGAGCGGTTCCGGGGCCAGGGGCCGGCGAGATGAGTGGTCGTGGCACATTGCGCCCCCTCCCCCTCCGGGGGAGGGTTGTGGTGGGGGCGGTCGGATGGGGCCCATTGCTCGCTCCACACGCCCTCCCCCCGGCCCCCTCCCGGCGGGAGGGGGAGTCTCAGATCCATACGACCTCCCCCCTGTCTACTGTCTACTACCTACTGTCTACCTGCGCCTCCACACCGCGATCGTCCCGGCCCACCGCCGCCCTCTAGCCATGCCCAAACGTACGGACCTAAAAAAGATCCTCGTCATCGGCGCCGGGCCGATCGTGATCGGTCAGGGGTGCGAGTTCGACTACTCGGGGACCCAGGCGGTGCGTGCCCTGCGCCAGGCGGGCTACGAGGTGGTGCTGGTGAATTCCAACCCGGCGACCATCATGACCGACCCGGCCACGGCGGATGTCACCTACGTAGAGCCGATCACCACCGACACCCTCACCCAGATCATCGAGCGCGAGCGGCCCGACGCGGTGTTACCCACCATGGGCGGCCAGGTGGCGCTCAATGCGGCCATGGATCTGGCCAAGACCGGCGTGCTGGAGCGCTACGGGGTGGAGATGATCGGCGCCGACGCGGCGACCATCGACAAGGCCGAGGATCGCGACCAGTTCCGCGCGGCGATGCGGCGTATCGGCCTGGAGGTGCCGCACTCGGCGATCGTCACCGACCTGGTGGCGGCCCAGGTTGCCGCCGAGACCCTCGGCTTCCCGGTGATCATCCGCCCCTCCTTCACCCTGGGGGGGACGGGCGGCGCCATCGCCTACAACGCCGACGAGTTCGACGGTCTGGTCTCCTTCGCCCTGGAGTCCTCCCCCATCCACCAGGTGTTGCTGGAGGAGTCGGTGCTGGGCTGGAAGGAGTACGAGCTGGAGGTGATGCGCGACGGGGCGGACAACGCCATCATCGTCTGCTCGATCGAGAACGTCGACGCCATGGGGGTGCACACCGGCGACTCGATCACGGTGGCCCCGGCCCAGACCCTTAGCGACCGCGAGTACCAGATCCTGCGCGACGCCTCGCTGGCGATCCTCTCGGAGATCGGCGTGGAGACCGGCGGCTCCAACGTGCAGTTCGCGGTCAATCCGGGCGACGGCCGGGTGGTGGTGGTGGAGATGAACCCGCGGGTCTCGCGCTCCTCGGCCCTCGCCTCCAAGGCCACCGGCTTCCCGATCGCCAAGATCGCCGCCCTGGTGGCGGTCGGCTACCGGCTGGACGAGATCACCAACGACATCACCCGCGAGACCCCGGCGTGCTTCGAGCCGACCATCGACTACTGCGTCGTCAAGGCGCCGCGCTTCGACTTCGTCAAGTTCCCCGGCGCCAACGACACCCTCACCACCCAGATGAAATCGGTCGGCGAGGCGATGTCCATCGGCCGCACCTTCAAGGAGGCCCTGGGCAAGGCCCTGCGCTCCATGGAGATCGGCCTCGCGGGTCTCGATCCGCCGGCCGTGCAGGACGAGGGTGAAGAGGCCCTCCTCACCCGCCTGCGCATCCCGCGCGCCGACCGCCTCCTGTACGTGGCCGAGGCCCTGCGCCGCGGCCTGTCCGTGGCGGCGATCTACGAGGCAAGCGGCATCGATCCGTGGTTCGTCGAACAGATCCGCGAGGTCGTGGAGGCGGAGCAGGTGCTCACCGAGCGATGCGGCGGCGCGGCGCCCCTCGATGCCGGCACCCTGCGCGCGGCGAAGTCCCTCGGCCTGTCGGACCGGCGCATCGCCCGGCTCACCGGACGTCGCGAGGACGAGGTGCGCGCCGCCCGCCTCACCCACGGCGTCCACGCGGCCTTCAAGCGAGTCGACACCTGCGGCGGCGAGTTCGTCGCCCACACGCCGTACCTGTACTCGACCTACGACGAGGAGGACGAGGCGGCTCCCTCCGACAAGAAGAAGATCATGATCCTCGGCGGCGGCCCCAACCGCATCGGTCAGGGGATCGAGTTCGACTATTGCTGCGTCCACGCCGCCTACGCCCTGAAGGAGGCCGGCTACGAGACCCTCATGGTCAACTGCAACCCGGAGACCGTGTCCACGGACTACGACACCTCGGACCGCCTGTACTTCGAGCCCCTGACCTTCGAGGACGTGATGGAGATCGTGCGCGTCGAGCGGCCCGACGGCGTCCTCGTCCAGTACGGCGGCCAGACCCCCCTCAACCTCGCGGTGCCCCTGGAAAAGGCCGGCGTGCCGATTATCGGCACGCCACCGGATGCCATCGACCGCACCGAGGACCGGGGCCGGTTCGCCGAGCTGGTGGAGAAGCTCCACCTCTTGCAGCCGCCGAACGGCATCGCCACCGCCGAGGCGGAGGCCCTCGTGGTGGCCGGCCGCATCGGCTACCCGATCGTGGTGCGGCCCTCCTACGTCCTGGGCGGCCGGGCCATGGAGATCGTGTTCGACGACGCCGGCCTGCGCCACTACATGCAGCGCGCAGTCAATGCCTCCCCCGAGCACCCGGTGCTGATCGACCACTTCCTCCAGGAGGCGATCGAGGTCGACGTGGACTGCCTCAGCGACGGCCGCGAGGCGGTGATCGGCGGCATCATGGAGCACATCGAGGAGGCGGGAATCCACTCCGGCGACTCCTCCTGCTCGCTGCCCACCTACTCCCTGGACGAGGCCGTCCTGGCCGAGATCCGTCGCCAGACCGTGGCCATCGCCAGGGAGATCGGCGTCATCGGCCTGATGAACGTCCAGTACGCGGTGAAGGACGGCCGGGTCTACATCCTGGAGGTGAACCCGCGTGCCTCGCGCACCGTGCCCTTCGTGGCCAAGGCGACCGGCCGCCCCCTGGCCAAGCTCGGGGCCCTGGTGATGGTCGGCAAGACCCTGCGCGAGCTGGGGGTGACCGAGGAGATCGTGCCCCGTCACTGGGCGGTGAAGGAGGCGGTCTTCCCCTTCCTGCGCTTCCCCGGCGCCGACTGCGTCCTGGGACCGGAGATGAAGTCCACCGGCGAGGTGATGGGCATCGACGCCGAGTTCGGCTGCGCCGTGGCCAAGGCGCAGATCGCCGCCGGCACCCGCCTACCCACCGCGGGCAACGTCCTGTTCACTGTCAAGGACCTCGACAAGGGGATCGTGGCGCCAGTGGCGCGACGCCTCGCCGAGCTCGGCTTCCAGATCCTCGCCACCCGTGGCACCGCCGCCTATTTGAACGCCCAGGGGATCGCAGCCACCGCGGTCTACAAGGTGAACGAGGGGCGACCCAACGTCGTGGACCGGATCACCAATGGCGAGATCCAGCTCGTGATCAACACCACCTCGGACGCCAACGACCGGCGCCAGTCCTATACGATTCGCTCCTCCTCCCTGCGCTTCGGCGTGCCGTACTTCACCACCGTCGCCGGCGCCCGCGAGGCCGCCAAGGGGATCGCGGCCCTGCAACGCGGAGAGTTGACGTGTCGGCCGTTGCAGGGGTATTACCCCACAACCTGAATGTTGCCGCAGGGGCTAGGAACTAGGGGTTAGGAGCCAGGAAGGTACCGGCCCCGGGGGCCGGCGACCGTGGTTCTAGTTCGCGCCCCACGGAAAGATCCGCTGGCCGCCCACGCGGCCATCCATCCCTAGCCCCTAATTCCTAACCCCTAATCGCACCATGCCCGATCCCTTTCCCATCACCCCGGCTGGCCTGGAGAAGCTCAAGGTGGAGCTCCGCCGCCTCGTCGCGGTCGAGCGCCCGCAGAACATCAAGGACATCGAGACCGCCCGCGGCCACGGCGACCTCTCGGAGAACGCCGACTACGACGCGGCCAAACAGCGCCAAGGGTTCATCGATGCCCGCATGAAGGAGCTTGGCGACAAGATCTCCCGCGCGCAGGTGATCGATCCCCGCAAGATCCGCGGCGACAAGGTGGTGTTCGGGGTGACGGTCGACCTGCTCAACTGCGAGACCGAGGAGGAGGCCACCTACACCCTGGTGGGGGAAGAGGAGTCGGACGCCGCCGCCGGCCGGATCTCGGTGGCCTCGCCGGTGGGCCGGGCGCTCCTGGGCAAGACCGAGGGGGACGTGGCGGAGGTCCGCACCCCCCGCGGCACCATCGAGTACGAGATCCTGGGGCTGAGGGTGGAGTAGGTAGTACAGGGGCTAGGGATTAGGGGATAGGGGCTAGGGGTGGTTGGCCGCCTCCGGCGGCCAGCCAATGTTTTTCGGGAGCACCGCGAGAAAGCTTGTCGCCGGCCCGCAGGGCCGGCTCCTTCCCTAGCCCCTAATCCCTAACCCCTAACCCCTAACCCCTAACCCCTAACCCCTAACCCCTGGCCCCTGGCCCCTGGCCCCTGGCCCCTAGCCCCTGGCCCCTAGCCCCTGGCCCCTGCGTACGACGCGAGCCCGGCTCGCGTCGTACCCCTGATCGTCGGCTCTGATTTTCTGCGGCCGCGGCAAAGCCTGTTGGGACAGTAGGCCGGAGGGATTTTCGGGGTTGCCGCCGTTCACCTGTGGGGTGCAGGGCGAGCCGGCGGTGGCGGGGCT
>Ga0326597_10000493_pt1 | contig 70076 bp, 64 predicted proteins | sample RVTome_12_FD_203789 | JGI IMG/M metagenome (GOLD analysis project Ga0326597, IMG submission 203789) | Soil microbial communities from uranium-contaminated site in the Upper Colorado River Basin, Wyoming, United States - RVT100D185 | ecosystem: Environmental > Terrestrial > Soil > Contaminated >...
TTGAGGATGGTGCCGGAGAGGTGGCCCAGCATCTGGACAAACTGGCGGTAGCGATCCTGGCTGAGGTTGGGAAACAGGGGGGCGATATCCCGCAGGAGGTAGGTGTCGAGGTAATGGTGATGCCATAAGCGGCGGAATTCGTTGTCGTGGCTCAACCATGGTTCCGGAAAACCGCCGTGGAACCAGTATTCCTGAACCTGTGGGAGGGAGAGGCCCGGTGCTGTCGCGGCGCGCAGCTCCTGTAGGCTGCACTGCTCCGCGATCCGCGAGTAGAGGGGTGCCGGGTCCAGTCGCCACGCCTCGGTGAGGGTCAGCGGGCCCAGCTCGATGGTGGCGACGCGGCCAGCGAGACTCTCGGCGAGGTTCCGCACCAGTTGCGGAGAGCTCGATCCGGTGAGGACGAAACGGCCTTTCTGAGAGCGGTTCCGGTCGATGGCGACCCGCAGGGCGGGAAACAGCTCGGGGACGAGCTAGGCCTCGTCGATGGCGACCTCTTCCGGATGGAGGCGGAAGAAGAGGTCGGGATCTGCCAGCACCTGCTGCCGGTCTGCGCCGTTCTCCATGTCGAGGCGATGCCACCCCTTTGGCAAGGTGTCGAGCAGGGTCGTCTTGCCGCATTGCCGCACCCCGGTGATGACCACACAGGGGAAATGGCGGCGCAGGGAGTGCAGGTGTGGTTCGATGTGGCGCGGGATCACGACGCAAATTTAAAAGTGCATCTTTGAAAAACGCAAGTAACAACGGATTGCCCCGTGTGGCAGGATGGCGTCGTTTTTCGCGCCGGAGGAGACCCAGATCACGGTGGAGCGCCTGGACGGGATCCCGCTCCTGAACTTTAGCGCCACGCCCGAGAACAACGTCGGCCTGGCGGTGAAGGGGCTGTTTGATTCTCTCCCGTCAGAAGCGCTGCGGGCTGAACGGCCGGGAGTTCACGATCTACAAGTTTCGCACCAGGGTGGACGGGCCGACGAGGCGCGGGAAACCCTCGCGCGCCAGCGCAATGATCAGGACGGCCCGGTCTTCAAGCTGGCGAGCGATCCGCGCGTGACCCGCGGGGGCGCGTTTCTCCGCAAGATGCGCCTCGATGAGCTGCCCCAGCTCGTGAACATCCTGCGGGGCGAGATGAGCCTCGTGGGGCCGCGGCCGGAGCTGAAGTGCGTGCTGGAGAAGTTCGAGGACGGGCAGCTCCGGCGCCTCTCGGTCAAGCCGGGGGTGACCGGTCTGTGGCAGGTCAGTGGGCGGTGCGAGACGTCGTTCCTGGAGCGCATCCGCCTGGATCTGGAGTCCATCGACCGCGGGTCGCTGGCGCTGGATCTGAAGATCCTGGCCATGACGATCCCGGCGGTGCTAGTGGGTCGCGGGGCGTATTGAGCGCTCGTCCCCTTCTACCCAACCCCCTTACGTCTCAGCCTCAGGGCCGGAGATCACGATGGGGTGGGGAGGTGTGCCAACGACGACACAACCACGACCGGCCGAAGGTCTGCCGGCTTGGGCGGCCTGTGTTACGCTGAACCCGTGTACCACAGGAGGTTCCTGAGATGGCCAATCTGACGATCTCGGTGGAGGATAGTTTGCTCAAGGCTGCACGCATGCGTGCGCTGGCGCTAGGCACTTCGGTCAACGCCGTGTTGCGCGAATATCTGGAAGCCTTTGCCGGTGTGGCCCCCGAGCGAAGCGCAGCCGTAGCGGATCTCTTGGAGCTCTCTCGGGCGGCAGAGTCGCGGCGAGGCGAGCGCTCATGGACGCGGGACGAGCTGCATGAGCGATGATGACGGTGCGAGTCTTTCTCGACACCAACGTGTTGGTCTACCTCTTTGACCGCGATGCGCCGGCGAAGCAGCAGCGCGCACGGGAGCTGTTGGAGCAAGGGGCGGCAGAGAACCGTCTCGTGGTGAGCACCCAAGTACTACAGGAGTTTTACGTCACGGTCCGACGCAAGCTGGCCGAGCCCCTGGAACCGGAGGCGGCGTATCTCGCCCTGCGAGATCTGGCGGCGCTGCCACTCGTTCAGGTGGATGGGCAACATGTCCTGACGGCCGCCCGGATGTGTGAACAGGATGGGATCTCGTTCTGGGATGCTCTGATCGTGCAAGCTGCGATCAGCGGTGGGGCGGGCCTCCTCTACACCGAGGACATGCAGCATGGGCGTCGCTTCGGGGAGCTTCGGGTCCACGACCCGTTCCGGTGAATGGCCGCTGTTGACCTCGTGTCCGGTGGCTGCCGAGCCGTCCAGATAAAAGAATGACCGGAACATGGGGGGCGGGCCCAATCTTCCGGGAGGCGGTAGGAGAAGCACTGTGGGCTGCACGGGCGGGAGTTCACGATCGACAAGTTGCGCACCAGGGTGGACGGGGCGGACGAGGCGCGGGAAAAGCTCGCGCGCCAGCAGAATGATCAGGATGGCCCGGTCTTCAAGCTGGCGAATGATCCCCGCGTAACGCGCCTCGGCGCGTTTCTCCGCAAGACGAGCCTCGATGAGCTGCCCCAGCTCGTGAACATCCTGCGGGGCGAGATGAGCCTCGTGGGTCCGCGGCCGGAGCCGAAGTGGGTGCTGGAGAAGTTCGAGGACGGGCAACGCCGCCGTCTCTCGGTCAAGCCGGGGGTGACCGGTCTCTGGCAGGTGAGCGGACGGTGCGAGACCTCGTTCCTGGAGCGCATCTGCCTGGATCTGGAGTCCATCGACCGCGGTCGCTGGCCCTGGATTTCGAGATCCTGGCGATGACGAAACCGGCGGTGCTAGTGGGTCGCGGGGCGTATTGAGCGCTCGGCCGGTCGTGACGACGCTTCGTTGCCGGCAGCGCGCTCGGCAGACGCAGACCACTCACGCTACTCTTTCGTCGCCTTCTCCTCAGCTTTCCACCCTGCGGGTCGGAGCCACGATAGAAGACCGCGGGGGTGGGCGCTTGCCGGCCGTGGCCATCGTGGGGCAGAAGGGCTGTGCTAGAGTGGCGTGACCTCTCCGCGAGGCGATCATCCGCGAGATGGACGCGGGGCATCGCATTTGGCGGTGGCGATACGTGGGGTGGCCTATATGGGTAGAAGGGATCCGGTCGAGGCGATTCAGGCGCTGGTGGTGGAGGCGGTGCATCCCGAGGCGATCATCTTGTTCGGGTCCCGCGCTCGGGGGGATGCGGGCGAGCGTTCGGACATCGATCTGGCGGTCAAGGCGCCGGGTGTTTCGGATGCGGAGTGGCTCAAGCTCCTCGGCAGGGTGGAGGAGCAGCCGTGGACCCTGCTCCATGTGGATCTCGTCCGGTGGGAGGAGTCATCGCCAGAGTTGCGACAGGCCATCGCGCGAGAAGGGATCGTCCTGTATGAGTCGCGAAAAGCTACGCAATAGTTTGGAGAACCTCGGGCGGGCGGTCGCGCGTCTGGAGGAGGCCGTCAAGCAGCCGGATGACAATCCACTGCTGGTCGATGGGACAATCCAGCGATTCGAGTTCGCGTGGGAGGTTGTCTGGAAGACGTTGAAACGAGCGCTGCTCGAGGAGGGGATCGAGACCAGGACCCCACGGGAGGCCCTGGAAGGGGCGTATCAGGCGGGGTGGTTGAGGGATGAGGTGGTGTGGTTGGCGATGATGAAGGATCGCAACGACACCTCCCACGCCTATGATGAGGCGATGGCCCGGAAGATCTGCGAAAGGATCCGTGAGCGTTACTTCCCGGAGCTGCGGCGGTGCCACAGCTTCTTGCAGGAAAGATTCGGCCCGTAACCCTCACCGCAAATCGACGACGACGGCGCAATTACCCGCATCCGCCGCTACCGACGCCGCCGGGGAGGATCTTTTGTTCGGTGCCAATGCGCAGGGGGAGCACGGCCGGATTACTGGCAGGTCAGCGGGCGGTGCGAGACGTCGTTCCTGGAGCGCATCCGCCTGGATCTGGAGTCCATCGACCGCGGGTCGCTGGCCCTCGATTTCGAGATCCTGGCCATGACGATCCCGGCGGTGTTAGTGGGTCGCGGGGCGTATTGAGGCGGAGCAGGACCGCGCGCAGCGCACGCGGCCGTACAGAGCCGGGAGGTCGGGGTCGCCCATATCGCCGACTGAAGTCGGCCCTACGCCGGGTCGAATCTGTGGACGGGCGCGGCAGGCCCTGCGGGCCTGGGTCGCCGAAGGGATTCGGCTCCTACCGTGGGGCTGGGCCACGGCGCGATGTTTGAACCCGGGGTAGGAGCCGGTTGCACCGGCGATCCGCGCCGGGGCGCGGCAGGCCCGGTGGGCCTGGGTCGCCGAAGGGATTCGGCTCCTACCGTGGGGCTGGGCCACGGCGCGATGTTCGAACCCGGGGTAGGAGCCGGTTGCACCGGCGATCCCGCGCCGGGGCGCGGCCGGCCCTCTCGGGCCTGGGTCGCCGAAGGGATTCGGCTCCTACCGTGGGGCCAGGCCACGGCGCGATGTTCGCACCCGGGGTAGGAGCCGGTTGTACCGGCGATCCCGCGCCTGGGGCGCGGCAGGCCCTGCGGGCCTGGGTCGCCGAATGGATTCGGCTCCTACCGTGGGGCCAGGCCACGGCGCGATGTTCGCACCCGGGGTAGGAGCCGGTTGCACCGGCGATCCGCGCCGTTAGGCGCGGCCGGCCCTCTCGGGCCTGGGTCGCCGAAGGGATTCGGCTCCTACCAGGGCCCGGGCAGTGTCTATGGCCACTCTCACGTGCTCACGACGATGCCGGGTGAGCATGCGGCTTGGAGGGGGCGTGAGTCAGGCGGCGAGGTCAATGACTTCGAGTTGTCGGTGGTGACTCCTCGCCTCCAGGACGAGTGCCTCCAGCTTCGTGGAGACGTCATCGCCGAGCCAGGCCTCTCCGCACTGGTCACACACCAGCGCCGGCACGTGGCGCGCTACGACGACGCCTTTCTCGTAATCCACGGTAAAGGTCGTGGTGCCGTTCACCAACCGACCCGAGCAGAGTGGGCAGGTCTCTGATTCACTCATTGCGGTCGTTTCTTCCGTGTTTTGAAATCGGATTGAAAGTGTTGCTCATCAGGCTGGTATGCGGTGATGACGTACGCTGTACCGCCGCGTTTATTGTATGCGATCACGACATGTAGCGGACGTCCTTGCAGTTCCTCGTGAACAAGACAGGCTGGATAGGGTCGATCGGAAGTGTACTCTTCGATGACATGGCCACTGGCGACGACCGCCGACACATGAGCGCGCACTACCACGCGCCAACATGCGCTCCAGAGCATGTTGGCGCCAGCGAACCCGCCCTGCCGCGAATGCGCGGCGAATCTCCTCGATCACTCTGTAGGCCGTTGAAGACGTTGCGTGGGGGAGTCGCCGGCGGGGTCGTTGGCAACGGAGCGAACGGTTCCGAGACGAATGGTTGGGGAGAGAAGCGGCAGTTTCAAGCGATTGTCGGTCGTCGAGGGGTCGCTGCCGGGCTGAAGGGGAGTCCCTCGGCAGAAGCCGGCCACGAACGCTGGCCGTCTGTGCTCCACTCCTCAGCCCTTCCCCACGCGGGGGAGGGGGCTTGACGCCGACCGTTCGGGATCGGATGCCCACGCCGCAGGGTATGTCGCCCCGGCCGCATGGGAGGGGGACAGAGGGCGGACTTTCTGCCGAAGCTGCTTTCCTGTCTCCCTCTCCCCATTTCTCTCCCATACGAGGGGGAGGAAGCTTGGGTCCCGGCACGGGTACCGTGCAGGGGCCGCTGCCGAGGGGCCGGCGAATGCAGGCTGGCGCGGAACCGCCTGGTACTATGGTTCACCAAATGCGAGGCAGTCCTTGGCGTTCCGGTCTCGGTGGGATGTCCGTGCGCCGGAGCAGGTAAGGAGGTGGTACCGTGTTCGAACGCATTGCGGTCGAGCCGCAGGTGTGCAGTGGAAAGCCGTGCATCCGTGGTACGAGGATCATGATCAAGAACATCCTCGGCTTGGTGGCAGGCGGCTACGATCTGGAAAAGATCCTCAAGACCTACCCCGAGCTTGAAGAAGAAGACATCCGCCAGGCGCTCGACTACGTCGCGTTTGTGGTCGACGACGAGAGAGTGATCGCCGGTGGCTGACGGGAAGGTGGTGTGCGGGTGGCTGCTGGATTAGAACGTCCCCGCCGAGATTTATGGCTGGCTGGCTTCATTGAAGCTTGGCGTCGAGGCATATCACGCACGTGACTTAGGGCTGGGTCGCGCCTCCGATGACAAGATCTTTCGTGCGGCCCAAGAGCGCGACTGCACCATCGCACCTTCGATGAGGACTTTGCGGATCAGAGGGTCTTCCCGCTCGGTTCGCATGCGGGAGTGATCCGTCTACGGGTCTGGCCGACCACTGTCGCCGAGATCACACGGGCGCTGGCCCGGCTGTTCGCGGAAGTCTCACCCGGAGAGCTACGCGGCGCGTTGACGATCGTCGATCGCGAGCGGATTCGGATTCGGTCTCCGTCCTGATGCCTACCTGCAATGGGTCTATCGGTGGTCGCTGGCGCTCAATGTGGAGAGCCCGGCGATGACGATCCCGGCGGTGGTCATCGGCCGCGGGGCGTATTGAGCGTTTGCCCGGCCTCGGGGGCGTCCGGCTCCTGAGAGTGCAATCTGGCAAGCGGGCCACGGACCCTGTGCGTCCGTCCCCCTCTCCCCGGCCCTCCGCCGCCGAGGGGGAGGGAGCCTGACGCCGAGCATGGGGGGAGAACCAGCGCCGGGCGTCTCTGACGACGAACGGGGCACCGATGGCTCCCCGATGCGAACGCGCGCGATGCTTTTTCTCCGCGATCGGCCAGACGTTACCAGTGGCCTCGAAAATCGAAAGAGAGCTGGCGGTGGTGTCGGATGGACAGCAGGTAGAGGGTGTTCCCGCGCGTGGCGTACAGGATGATGTAATCGCCCGTGACGTATTCGCGGAGCTGGCTATTCTCTCCGAGGCGTTTCTTCAGGGCTACGAGGCGCGCTGCACCCTCCGTCGAGCGCGGTTGCCGAGCGAGGAAGTCCTTGCCCAAGTCCGGGAAGCGCCGCAGGTTCGGGACGATGGTCTCGAATAGCTGTTTCAACAGGGCTGAGAATGCCCGCGGTGCGTCCTGCTCTTGGAGGAAGCGCTCGATGTCATCCAGGTTTCCCGCGAAGTTCCGGGTAATACGGACAGCCCGACGGCTCATTTCCGCGTCTTATAGCGCGCACGGAGCTGCGCCACCGTCAGCACCCTTCCGGCTTCTACGTCGTCCCACGCCTTACCGGACTCGTCCAGCAAGGCGAGGTGAATGTGTTCCCGCTCTAGTTGGTGGTAGTGATCCAGGCGACGGGGATCGACCAGCGCGACGTAGCTCTCTCCATTGCGGGTGATGATTTTCTCGCTCCCCTGACGAACCTCTTCGGCCAGCTCCGTCAGATGAGCGCGCACCTGGCTCAGGGGCACGATGTCGTTTGTGGTGATCGCCATGCTGAACCTCCAGGGAAATCGATTAATAAATACGTTAATGACCCTGTGGTGGGCGGTCAACCGTCAGAAGCAGGGCTTGCTCGCAATGGATCCGCTGCCGTGAGGTTCGTACGCCTCCGCCCGCTATGGTTCGAGTGGTTCTGGGTCGCACTGGAGCGCGCTGAGTCGTCCCGCGCGCGGCTCAGTACCCTGCGGTTCGATCTCGAACCGACGCAGACTACGGTCCCGTCCGCCGTATTGGGCTCCGGCTGCGGGTGGGCCTTGTCGGCGGGCTGAAATGTGAGGTGTCCTCTTGTGAGGACTGGCAGCGTCGGCGTCTCTCTATGTGCCCAGGCATCACGGGATCGTGGTAGGTGCGCGACAAAAACAATGTCGACTTCCCCGACTGGATCTGCCTGGACCTGAAGTACATCGACCGCTCGTCGCTGGCGATCGACTTGAAGATCTTGGCCATGACGATCCCGGCGATGCTGGTGAGTCGCGGGGCGTATTGAGGCGGAGCGGGGGCCGCGGGCGACTCTCGCCGCTGACAGCAGGGTGCGCGGAGGCCGGCCGTGTGGCCGATTGAAGTCGGCCCTGCGCCGGGTCGAATCCGTGGACGGGCGCTGCAGGCCCTGTCGGGCCTGGGTCGCCGAAGGGATTCGGCTCCTACCGTGGGGCTGGGCCACGGCGCGATGTTCGCACCCGGGGTAGGAGCCGGTTGCACCGGCGATCCGCGCCATCCGCGCGGCCGGCCCTGTCGGGCCTGGGTCGCCGAAGGGATTCGGCTCCTACCGCGGGCCGGCGAGGATCTACGGCCGTTGGCACGCTCTCGCTACGATCCCTGGTGAGAAATGCGGGCTAGATCTGCCCCGACCTGCGGAGCGCCCACCACCTCCTCGTATTCGTCGACCAACACCTGCCCCGGGCGCATTCCCGGGCCGCGCCGCAGGTGGCGGACGCGGGTGAAATAGAGGGCGACGTGGGCCGCGCCGCGACCGGCGGAGAACTGGGCGGCCAGCCCGGCCGCCGCGGTCAGCACGTCGTCCGGTGGTCGCGGCACGCGCTCCGGATTGATGACCACGACGTGGGCGCCGGGATATTCCTTGGCGTGGAGCCAGAAGTCGTCCGCGCGTCCCTTGCGCCGCACCAGCCAGTCGTTGGCCCGGGCGTGGCGACCGACGAGGATTTGCCATCCGGCGACGGTGAAGGTGAGGATGCCCGGCGGCGGCCCCGTGTGGCCGCGCGGCCTGGCGGGCGCGTGTGGTGCCCGGAGCCAGCCGGCCGCCGCCATCTCTCCGGCCACGGCGGCGAGGGTGGCCGGGTCATCCGCCTCCTCCAGGGTAAAACGCAGGTCGGCCAGGTAGGCCAGGTCGGTATTGATGGTCGCCAACCGCTGGGCCGCCGCCGCCTGGGTGCGTTGCAGGCGCCGGTAGCGGTGGAATGCGGCCTGCGCCTGGTCGGACGGCGAGGTATCCGCGGCAACGAGGGCGAGGTCCGGCGGTAGCTCCGCGGTCGGCAGCGTCGCCTCGCGCCCGGCGGTCAGCTCGTGCAGGTGGCAGAGCAGGGTCTCCCCGCGCAGGCGCCACCGATCGGCATGCGCAGCATCGGCCGCGGCCGCCTCGTTCGCGGTGCGCGCCCGGGTGAGTCGCTCCTCGGAGCGCTGCAAGGCGCGCCGCAACCGGGCCACTCCGCGGCCGTGGATCGCCGGGGCCTCGAGTATCTCCGCCTGACAGAAGAGGAGGGCTGCGGTGAGGTCGGCGAACGGCCCCGCGGCTTCCAGCCCCGCCTGGGTCAGGCGCAGGGGCGAGGCGGCGTAGCGACCCCCGGGCCTCCGGTACGCCCACGCCTCGCCCGCGGCGAGGGCCGCGGAGAGCTCCGCCGGCCGGGCGCCACGCAGGCGCCACTCGGCCTCGAAGAGCTTGCCCGGGCTTACGGTGAACGGCGCGGCGCACGCGTGCCGCGGGGGCGGTTCGGCGGCGCGGAAGACCTGGCCCGGCAGGCGCGGCGGGGTGCGTTGGTCGGTGAGGGGCCGCGGATGGCTGGTGGCGAGCACCACCTCGTCGCCGGCGGCAACGAGGGACAAGGCCGGCGGCCGGCCGAAGAGCTCCGCCACCAAGGCGTACTCTTCCCGTCGTCCCGAGAGGCGGCGGCGCTCCAGCCACAGCACCGCGATGCGGTCGGCGGCGCAGCACCAGAGATCGACCAGCCGCGCCCCGTTGAGCCGTTTGTTCAACAGGGTGACAAGGGGCGAGGGCGCCGCCGGTGGGATCGGCGGCAACGCCCGCCGCTCCCCCCAGAGGAGCAAGGGATCACCGCGCAGGTCGAAGCGCAGCACCCCGCGGGGGCCTCCAGGGGGCTGGAACTGGACGTCGATCACCTCGCCGCCGGCACCGGAGGCGCCGTAGAGGCGGCTGCCGGCGAGGGTCGGGCGCAGCCGTTCGACGTGGTAGTAGAGGGTGAGGTGGTGCATCGGGCAGAGACGGCATCGTACGTCCTGCCATCATTGTCGGCCCACCGGCGGTCGAGCAACGCGGGAACCCCGGAAACCACGAGAACCACCGGACAGGGGAATGGTTGTTCACCGCAGCTAGCACCGCGTGCCACCGCCAATTCCGTGTCCGGCGGCCCGCTGGGCCCGGGAGAGGACGATCCTGGGGTGGGTATGGCCGGTTGACAGAAAAACGGGTCGCTCCTACCGTCCGCCTCCGCCACACCCCCGTGGAGAACGCCACGACATCCCTCGTCGCGCTGCCCCCATCATGATCAGGAGCATGACCGGTTTCGGCCGCAGCGACGGCGCGGCAGGGCAGGGTGGATACGCGGTGGAGGTGCGCTCCACCAACCACCGCTTTGGTGAGGTGGTGTGCCGCCTGCCGCGGGATCTGGCCGGTCTCGAAGGGCGCATCAAGCGGGTGGTAAAGGATCACCTCCAGCGCGGGCGGGCCGAGGTGTTCGTCGGCCGGACCGCCGCCACTGCGGAGGGTCACCTGACCATCGATACCGACGGCCTGCGCGCGGCCCAGGACGCCCTGCGTGCGGCTCAGACGGCCCTGCAAATCGAAGGGGAGATCGGCCTCGATCTGCTGATGAGCTTCAGAGAGTTCTTCTCCTTCCAGTCGCAACCGGTCGACGAAGCCGCGGTGTGGCCGGAGATCGAGTCCGTATTGCTCAGCGCCCTGGGAAGCTGGGACGCGGCCCGCGGCCGCGAGGGGGAGGCCCTCGCCGCCGACATTCGCCAGCGGCTAGCGACCATCGACGAGCTGTTGCAGGGCGTCGAGGTGGACGCCTCCGGGGTCGCCGCGGAGATCGCCGACCGCCTGCGCGACCGGCTCGCCACCCTCCTGGTGGGCAGCGAGGTCGACCCATCGCGCTTCGAGCACGAGGTCGGCCTGCTGGCGACCCGCGCGGACATCGCCGAGGAGATCGTCCGCCTGCGCTCTCACATCGAGCAGTTCACACAGACCTTGGCGACCGCCCAGGCGCCGGGGCGCCGCCTCGACTTCCTGTTGCAGGAGATGGTCCGGGAGGTCAACACCATCGGCTCGAAGACGACCCAGGTGGCGGTGACCAACCGGGTGGTCGGGCTGAAGGAGGCGGTCGAGCAGATCCGCGAGCAGGTGCAGAACCTTGAGTGAGCGCTCGCCCATCCTGCTGGTGGTGTCGGCGCCCTCGGGTGCGGGCAAGACCACCCTGTGCAACTACCTCGTGAAAGATCACGGCGGCCTGGTCTACACGATCTCCCACACCACCCGAGCACCGCGTAGGGGGGAGACCGACGGCCGGGAATACCACTTCGTCGACCACCCCACCTTCGCGGCGATGCGCGAGGCCGGGGAGTTCCTGGAGTGGGCCGAGGTCCATGGCAACCTCTACGGCACGGCCCGGGCGAGCGTCCTGGACGCCCTCGCGGCCGGCAACGACGTCCTGGTCGACGTCGATATCCAGGGGGCGGCGTCCCTGCGCGGAGATCCCCAGCTCCAGCCGATCACCGTCCTGGTGTTGCCACCGTCGATGGCGGTCCTGGAGGAGCGGCTCCGCGCCCGCGCCCAGGACAGCGACGAGGTGATCGCGCGCCGCATGAAGAGCGCCGTGGAGGAGATCAAGGCGGCGGATGCCTTTGATTATTGGGTGGTCAATGGCGATTTGCAGGTTGCGCATACCGCGCTGGAGAGTATCTTGATCGTTCGCTCCGGCCGCGGCGGAGACTATGCGGCGCGCGACCTGGAGGTACAGCTTCGAAGAGGACCCGCGCGACGGCAGTTGATCCGCGACACCTTCAGGGTGTAGCCCCCTGAGGCGCGTTGGCCTGGAAACGGCCCGCGTGCGGTTACGATGCGAACCAGGGTACCCAAGACACCGGTTGGAACTTTGTTAAGGAGAACTTCGCGATGAGCACCAGTAGCTCGATCAAGACGCCCGGCCAGAGCCTGGAGGGGAACGCCTACGAAATTTGCCACCTGGCGGTGACCCGTGCCCGGCAGATCCAGAAGGGGACCTCGTCCCTCGTGGCCACCGGGTTCCAGAAGCCGACCAGCCAGGCCTTGGAGGAGCTGGCCGAGGGCAAGGTCCGCTCGTACACCGACGACGAGTGGGCGGACGAGATGGAGCGTCGCGCCGCGCAGGTGCCGGCGCCCCTCGACGAGGTGCTGGAGATCGAACGGCCGGTGGCGCCCGAGGTGATCGAAGCGGTGGGCGGCTTCTCCGGCTTCCTCAACGCGGTGATGAAGGCCGAGGGGGGTCCCGCGAAGCGGGCCAAGGCCAAGATCGACCCCGGTGAGGAGATCGACGATCTCGACGAGGAGGAGACCGACGAGCTCGACGAGGAGGAGACCGACGATCTCGACGAGGACGAGACCGACGAAGAGGTGGAAAAGGAGCTCGGCGAGGAGGAGGAAGAGACATCCTCCGACTTCTAGGTGACGCGCTGCCGCACCCCGCGGTGGCCGTGCCGGAGTCCCGGCCGGTCTCCCTCTTGGTGCACGATCCACGCGCCGCGATCTGCGGCGCCGCCTGCGCAGCGGCGTGGTTGGTCACAACGATGGTGAGCCATGCGGCCTAGTCCGCCGACGATCCAGGCCGGCGCTGGCGGCCCGTGGCACACGGGCGAGCTGGCCGGGGTCCACGTCCTCCTCGGGGTGACCGGCAGCATCGCCGCCTACAAGGCGGTGGTGGTGCTGCGCGAGCTGCAGCGTCGCGGGGCCACGGTACGGGTGGCGATGACCGCGGCCGCGACCCGCTTCGTCGCCCCCCTCACCTTCGCCACCCTCAGCGGCCGGTCGGTCCTCACGGCCGAGAGCGTCGCCGAGGAAGGCGAGATCGCCCACGTCGAGGGCGGACGGGAGGCGGACGTCGTCCTCCTGTGCCCCGCCACCGCCAACACCCTCGCCAAGCTGGCGGCAGGGATCGCCGACGACCTTCTTACCAGCCTGCTCCTGGCGACCCGGCCGCCGGCGGTCCTTTGCCCGGCGATGAACCCGCGTATGTGGGACCACCCGGCCACGCGGCGCAACCTGGAGCGGCTCGCCGCCGACGGCCACGTGATCGTGCCGCCGGAGAGCGGCGAGATGGCGTGCGGCGACGTGGGGGAGGGGCGCCTCGCCGAGCCCGGCCGGATCGTCGACGCGGTCGCCCGCCAGGTCCGCAGCGGCCTCCTCGCCGGCCGCCGCCTGCTGATCTCCGCCGGCGCCACCCGCGAGCATCTCGACGGGGTGCGCTTCCTCTCCAACCCCGCCACCGGCCGCATGGGCTTCGCCCTCGCCGCCGCCGGCCGGGCACTGGGGGCCACGGTAACCCTGGTCCACGGGCCGACGGAGCTGGAGCCGCCCGCCGGGGTGGCGGCGGTGGCGGTGATCTCCGCGGCGGAGATGCTCGATGCCCTGCAGGCGCGGGTCGCGGACTGCGACCTCCTGGTGATGGCCGCCGCCGTGGGCGACCTGCGCTTCGCCCGCACCTTCGCGGGCAAGCTCCCCAAGGGCGAGCTGCCCCACGAGCTGACGGTGGAGGAGACCCCCGACCTCCTCGCCACCCTCGCGGCGGGCAAGCGGCCCGGCCAGCTCTTCGTCGGCTTCGCCGCCGAGACCGGCGAGGTGGAGGTCCGCGGCCTCGCCAAGCGGCAACGCAAGGGCATGGACTACGTGGTGGTGAATGACGTGGGCCAGCCGGGCGTCGGCTTTGCCAGCCGCGACAATGCGGTGGTGGTCCTGGACGGCGAGGGCGGCCGCTGGCCCTTTCCGCGCGCGGACAAGCTCACCATCGCCCGCCAGATTCTCACCCTGGTGGCGGACCAGTCACGCCTGGGCGCGGGGCACCCCACCGGGGCGTCGGCGTAACCGGCGCGCCGCGTGGCGGCGAACCATGGCCCTGCCCGTCGCCCTGATCGACACCAGCCAGCGACCCGCGTGGCTGGGCCTCGCCTCCCCTCCCCCCCCGGGGGAGGGCCAGGGTGGGGGTGCCGGGACTCCGCACGGCGCGGGGAGGTGCAGCGATCCAGGCGTGCCCGCCCTCCCGCCCCCCGGCCCCCTTCCGGGGGCAGGGGGAGATCTCCTGCAGGTCCGCACGCTGGGCGAGGAGCGGCGCGCCGGGGACCGGCTGGTGGGCGAGCTGATCGCGCTCTTGCACACGGCCGGCGTCGAGGTCGCGGCGGTCACGGCCCTGGTGGTGGTGCGCGGCCCCGGATCGTTCACCGGGATCCGTTCCGGCATCGCCACGGCCCAGGGGCTGGCCCGGGCGAGCGGCGTGCCGCTGGTGGGGATCGACGGCCTGACGCTGGCGGCCCTGGCGGCCGGGCCGGCGCCGGGTGAGCACGTCGCCGCCTTTGCCGCCGGTCGCGGCGGGCGGGTGTACGGTGCCCTCTTCGCCGGGCTGGAGGGGGGCGAGGTGCAGGTCGTGGCGCCGGTGGCGGAGCGGACCTATGGCGAGTGGCAGGCCCTATGTCCACCGGCCACTCGCTGCGTGCGGGCCGGAGCGGCGACGGAGGAGATCGCGGCCTTCGTGATCCCCGGCCACGCCGCGCGCCTCCGGGCGGCGGTTCGCTTCGCCGCCGGGGCGGCACCGACGCCGCCCGCCAACCTGCTCCCCCTCTACGTGCGCGACTGGCGGTAGGCGCCGGATCCACCGGCGATCCGCGCCTGCGGCGCGGCAGGCCCTGCGGGCCTGGGTCGCCGACCTGCCGGCAGGCAGGAGGGATTCGGCTCCTACCGGGTTTCCGGGAGCCCGCCGCGATTTCCCAACCCGAGGTGGTTTCCGGGAGTGCGCCGCGATTTCCCAACCCGAGGTAGGAGCCGGTTGCACCGGCGATCCGCGCCTGCGGCGCGGCCGGCCCTGCGGGCCTGGGTCGCCGAAGGGATTCGGCTCCGACCGGGTTTCCGGGAGTGCGCCGCGATTTCCCAACCGAGGGTAGGAGCCGGTTGCACCGGCGACCCGCGCCGTCAGACGCGGCCGGCCCTCTCGGGCCGGAATCGCCGAAGGGATTCGGCTCCTACCGGGGTCTTGGGACCACGCCGCAATCTCCCAACAACCCTTCCTGCCCCTTTCCGGCCTTCCTTAGCGGACTTGCCAGCAGCGATCGGCCGCGGCAACAGCGGATCGCCGTCAATGGACCGCTGATCGCTGATCGCTGATAGCTGATAGCTGCCCGCTCTAGCGCTACACTGCCGCCCCCATGGGTCACGACTTCATCCACATCAAGGGGGCGCGGGAGCACAACCTGAAGGGGGTCGACCTGACGATCCCGCGGGACGCCCTGGTGGTGATCACCGGCCTGTCCGGCTCGGGCAAGTCGTCCCTGGCCTTCGACACGCTATACGCCGAGGGGCAGAGGCGCTACGTGGAGTCCCTGTCCGCCTACGCCCGGCAATTCCTGGAGATGATGGAGAAGCCGGACGTCGACTCGATCGAGGGGCTCTCGCCGGCGATCTCCATCGAGCAGAAGACCACCAGCCGCAACCCGCGCTCCACCGTGGGCACGGTGACCGAGATCTACGACTACCTGCGCCTGCTCTTCGCCCGGGTCGGGACGCCCCATTGCTACCAGTGCGGCAAGGAGATCACGGCCCAGACCGTCACCCAGATGGTGGACACGGTCCTGGCCATGGTGGAGGGGACGAAGCTCCTGGTGCTCGCCCCCCTGGTGCGCGACCGCAAGGGGGAGTACCGCAAGGAGTTCGAGGCGATGGTGCGCCAGGGTTACATCCGCGCCCGGGTCGACGGCCAGGTGGTGGAGCTGGCGGACGGCGACTACCCGGCCCTGGACCGGAAGTGCCGCCACACCATCGAGGTGGTGGTGGACCGGCTCATCGTACGGCCTGCGTCCGCCGGCCGCCTGGCGGACTCCCTGGAGACGGCGGTGGAGCTGGGGGACGGCCTGGCCATCGTCCACGACCTGGGTAGCGCCACGGACCGCATCTTCTCCGAGCGCCTGGCGTGCATCGACTGCGGGGTGAGTTATCCGGAGATCTCGCCGCGCCTCTTCTCGTTCAACGCCCCCCAGGGGGCGTGCCCGGCGTGCTCCGGCCTCGGCTTCACCCGCTCCCTCGACCCCGAGCGGGTGGTGCCGGACCCGCGCCGGTCGGTGCGCGAGGGGGCCCTGGCGCCGTGGGCCGGGCGCCACGCCGTGTTCTACCGCGCGATGCTAGTGGCGGTGGCGGACCACTACGGCTTCTCCCTCGACGCGCCGTTCCAGGACCTGCCGGAGGAGAGCCAGCACGTCCTCCTGTACGGCTCCGGGGACCAGCCGATCGAATACGAGTTCGAGGGCGAGCACTCCCACTACCGCAGCCGCCGCCCCTTCGAGGGGGTGATCCCGGCCCTGGCGCGGCGCTACCAGGAGACCGACTCGGACCTGATCCGGGAGGAGATCGAGCGCTTCATGGGCAGCCACACCTGCAGCGCCTGCAACGGCCGCCGCCTGCGGCCCGAGCCCCTGGCGGTGCGCGTCGCCGGGCGCAACATCGACGAGGTGACGCGGCCGGCGATCGACGACACCCTGGCGTTCTTCACCGGCCTGCGCCTCGACGGCCGGCGCCAGCAGATCGCCGACAAGATCCTCAAGGAGATCAACGATCGCCTCGGCTTCCTCAAGGCGGTGGGCCTCGGCTACCTCACCCTCGACCGCACCGCCGCCACCCTGTCCGGCGGCGAGGGGCAGCGCATCCGGCTGGCCACCCAGATTGGCTCGGCCCTGGTGGGGGTGATGTACGTCCTGGACGAGCCGTCCATCGGGCTGCACCAGCGCGACAACGACCGGCTCCTGGAGACCCTGCGCCGCCTGCGCGACCTGGGCAACACGGTGGTGGTGGTGGAGCACGACGAGGAGACCATCCGCGCCGCCGACTTCGTGGTGGACATGGGGCCCGGCGCCGGAGTCCATGGCGGCGAGGTGGTGGCCGCTGGCCCCCTGGCGACGGTGCTCGCCGCGGAGCGCTCCCTCACCGCCGCCTTTCTCACCGGCCGGCGCGCGATCCCGGTCCCGGCCACGCGGCGCAACGGCCGGGGCGACGCGGTCGTGGTGCGCGGGGCACGGCAGAACAACCTCCAGTCGATCGACGTCGCCTTCCCCCTCGGGCGGCTGATCTGCGTGACCGGCGTCTCTGGCTCGGGCAAGTCGTCGCTGGTGAACGACGTCCTGTACGCCGGTCTCGCCCACCACCTGCACCGCGCCGCCGACGCGGTGGGGGCGTGCGACGGCTTCGCCGGCCTGACCCACATCGACAAGGTGATCGCCATCGACCAGTCGCCCATCGGCCGCACCCCGCGCTCCAACCCGGCGACCTACACCGGCGTGTTCACCGACATCCGCGACCTCCTCGCCCAGGTCCCGGAGGCGCGCCTGCGCGGCTACCAGCCGGGGCGGTTCTCGTTCAACGTCAAGGGCGGCCGGTGCGAGGCGTGCAAGGGCGACGGCGTCACGCGCATCGAGATGCACTTCCTGCCGGACGTGTTCGTCACCTGCGATCAATGCCGCGGCGCCCGCTACAACCGCGAGACCCTGGAGGTGCACTACAAGGGCAACTCGATCGCCGACATCCTGGCGATGACCGTGGAGGAGGCCCTGGCCTTCTTCGCCAACGTGCCGCGGGTGAAGAGCAAGCTCCAGACCCTGACGGACGTGGGGCTGGGCTACATCCGCCTCGGCCAGGCCGCCACCACGCTGTCCGGCGGCGAGGCCCAGCGGGTGAAGCTCTCCCGTGAGCTCTCCAAGCGCGCCACCGGCCGCACCCTGTACATCCTGGATGAGCCCACCACCGGCCTGCACTTCGCGGACGTGGAGCAGCTCCTCGCGGTGCTCTCCCGCCTGGTGGAGGAGGGCAACACGGTGGTGGTGATCGAGCACAACCTGGACGTGATCAAGTCCGCCGACCACATCATCGACCTCGGCCCCGAGGGTGGCAGCGCCGGCGGCCGGGTGGTCGCCACCGGCACCCCGGAAGAGATCGCCGCCCACCCCACCTCCCACACCGGCCGCTACCTGGCGCCCGTCCTGGCGGCGGGCGCCAGGACGGAACGGGCACCCAACGCCAAGCCGCGGAAGGGCTCACGGCGGAAGGTCCGGGGGACTGCGTAAAACAGAGGCGCCGCAGGCGAGAGGGAACTACCTAACGCAGAGGCGCGGAGCCGCAGAGCCGCAGAGGGGGAACCGCAGATGCACACAGATCCATCGCAATACCCACGGGACCAAGTCCCCTCTCCCCACCGCGGGAGAGGGACAGGGTGAGGGGGACGGAGCAGCACCGACGCATCGTTTGTAAACCACGAAGGACACGAAGAACTGCGTGTTAACCCGCTACGCATGTGGCCACCGAGCACTTCCTTCGACGACCTTGGCGTCTTCGCGAGAGACCCTGCACTACAAGCTCATATAGCCACAGATTTCACAGATTGGCGCAGATGGATGAGCCCCATTGATGTGGCGATACAAGACTTGACCCCAATTTTTGCCAATTTTTTTTGAATTTTTTTGAACGCGAATGCTTCGCAAGCTCCCGAGGACCTGTTGGGCCTGGCAACAAGGCAATAATGCAATAACGCAAGCCTGACCTGTCGAGGCGCACCATGCGGGACTACGATCGAGATGCTGTCCAGGTGCGGCTCATCAATCTGGGCTTCAATGTTGATGTCATCGGCGAAGAGCAGGATGCGAAGCGTCCAGACCTACTCGCTACAAAGGCTGGGGCAAGGATGTTCGTTGAAGTCAAATCGCGCGTCGAGGATGGTGCGTTGCGACCGGACATGGAGGCCGTGCCGGCTGGGTCGACCAAGGTCCTGCTAACGTCTCTCGACAAGCGCAACTCACTCTCCGCCTACATTAAGCAGGCGAACCGTCAGCTCGCTGAAGTCGCTGGCCCGGATGACTTCAGATTGCTTTGGTTCCGGGCAGACGACGGTCCGTTCGTACACGACGCGCGGGACCAGATTGGGGCTACTCTGCTGGGGATCCGAAAGGTGTTGGTAAAGACCGTGCTTGGTAAGAATGTGCGAGACTGCCTCTACGCTGGTTATGCGGACTTCCACCGCTTCCGGGACATCGACGGGGTGATGATCGAGGTCGGTGGCGCGATCATCTTGCTGTTGAATCAATTCTCACCGCGAGCGACAGCCTTCGCTGCAAGCCCCATCAGCGAAGCAGTCTCGAATTCTGTGTTCGATGCGACCAAGCCAGCAAAGAACGACCCATTCTATGTCGTTGATGGCGACGTCGATCGGAAGAGCGATGAAGCAGTTCTGCAATTTCTCCGTGCAAAATATTCAGAAGACCAGTTCTTGCGGTTCGTCGAGCATCGGGCCGGGACTGTCATGACGACGATCGACGCCCGCTCTTTTCGACATGGTTCCGAGAGGTAGGCCCGTGCAGTGCCTTGGAAAAGGGTTACCCCGGCAAGTCCAATGAGCTTATTTGACAGATGGTTTCGGAAGTCGGGACGGCCGGTGTCGGAGTTAGATCGTGTTCTTTCGGCGATGGACCACCACTTCATTTACGCTCAAGCCAAGGAGGCAAAGACGTCTGACCTACGGATTGCCACCGCAATCTCTTTTACGGCTCTGATGGAGGCTGGCCGGTTCACTCGCGATCTGTTCACCGGCCTTCGGGAGGCGCCGAACCCGGTTTCGACGGACCTTCGAAGTGGTTCGAGCTTCGATGCCGGGGTCTTCGAAACGGCCGCATTCATCCATTATTCGCTCTTGGCGAAGTACCTCGGATCGCCTGATGACGAAGCGGGCGATGACGATGACCTCGACGAGGATAAGGATTCTGATGAGGCCGATCCGTACTTCGTTGCTGTTCGGGACGCGCATCACCTCACGGGAGGGATCCTCAACTCGCTGGTTTCATTTGGCGCGAACGAGGAGGTGTTTCTGAACCGCCCGATCGCTTATGCGATGCGTGGCCGTCAGGTAGCACTTGTGGAGATGTTCGAGGGCGTTCTAATCGAAGCAGTCGAGACTGGCGTTCCAGCGACGCTCCACTCAAAGACCGTCAGTCTCAGCTTGGGCCTGACTCTTATTGCGGGGCTTAGAGCCAGAAACTTCTTCGTCACGAAACTCCCGGCATTAGTAAAGCTTACACGCAACGTGGTGGAGCACGCGGATGATCTTGGGTTGTAGCCCTGAAATTGAGAGCACGGTGCCGTCGGACGAGGGCGGTAGTGTGAGCGGGTTACCCATTAGTGGTCCTTGTCAACAATGCGTAGGTGTGGCGTGGCAACCGGCGGTTGCGTGGGGGATGAGCAGGGGCGTCGGGGGAGAGTGATACGCGGCCGGGTTTTCCTGTCGGTGGTGTCGCAGCGCCTCGCGGGATGCGCACCGGTCACCCATCAGGATCAAGGCAAGAGGGGCCTGCCCCACAAAGGGCAGAGGCCCCGCTGCCCGTGGCGCGAACCGCGCCCCAGAAAACCGTTGGTGCCCTGCGACGTCCAGTTGGAAGGGGTACAGGATCGGTGGCTCCCCTAACATCACAGGGGTCTCATCACAGGGGTCAAGTCTTGCCTTGCCACATTCAGGTGGGTAGGGTGGGTCGATGGCGCGACCGTTGCGGATCGAGTTTTCCGGGGCGCTTTACCACGTCACCGGGCGTGGGAACGCCCGCCTGGCGATTGTGGAGGACGATACCGACCGCCAGGGTTTTCTCGATGTGCTGGCGTCGGTGGTCCAGCGGTACGGCTGGCGGTGCTACGCCTACTGCCTGATGGACAACCACTACCACCTGCTCGTCGAGACGCCGGAGGGCAACCTCTCCCGGGGCATGCGGCAACTCGGGGGCGTCTACACCCAGCGGTTCAACCGGCGACACCATCGGGTGGGACATCTCTTCCAGGGGCGCTTCAAGGCGATCCTCGTGGAGGAGCAGGCCTACCTCCTGGAGTTGTGCCGGTATGTGGTGCTCAACCCGGTGCGCGCGGCTATGGTGGCCTCCGTCGATCAATACCGGTGGAGCAGCTATCGGGCGACGGCGGGCCGATGTACTGGGCCAGCGTGGCTGCAGACCGACTGGGTGCTGGGCCAGTTCGGCCGGCAGCGTAGCTTGGCACAGGCGTCCTACCGCCGATTTGTGCGGGAGGGCGTAGGGAAGGCGAGCCCGTGGGGGAGCCTCCAGGGGCAGGTGGTGCTGGGTGGGGAGACCTTCCTCGAACGGCTGGCCCCGCTTCTTCAAGGCTCGGCCGAACTGCAGGAGATTCCCTGGGTACAGCGCCGTGCCGACCGGCCGGCGCTTGCGACCCTGTTTGCCGGGATCGAAGAGGTGGGGCGAGGGGAGCGCAACCGCCGGATCCGCGAGGCCCACCTCACCCATGGCTACACCCTCAAGGCCATCGGCGACCACCTCGGCCTGCACTACGCCACCATCAGCCGCGTGGTGAATGGAGGGATGTCGTAAGACAAGACCTGACCCCAACGGTTTTGTGACCCCAACGGTTTTGCCAACGGTTTTTGAAGGCGATTGAGACCTGGCCCAAGGAGGAGGCCGCTAGAAACTCCGGGACCCCAATCAGAGCCGAACCAAAGGCGATTGAGACTCCTTTCGCCACCACCACTCGACGAGCTTGCGGAGGACCCCAATCAGAGCCGAACCAAAGGCGATTGAGACTCCGCATACCAGGATATCTTCCACATGGCGTACCGGACCCCAATCAGAGCCGAACCAAAGGCGATTGAGACACGCGCTCCAGGTCGGCCCAGTGCTCCGACTGGGACCCCAATCAGAGCCGAACCAAAGGCGATTGAGACCTTGGGTCGACAGGACCCTAGAGAACACCTCTGGGGACCCCAATCAGAGCCGAACCAAAGGCGATTGAGACTCGAGGCCGAACAGCGCCTCGCTCAGGCGCGGCAGGACCCCAATCAGAGCCGAACCAAAGGCGATTGAGACTAGCATGCTCTTACTCCTTCACAGGGGTTAACTGGACCCCAATCAGAGCCGAACCAAAGGCGATTGAGACAGATAGTTAGCATGCTCTTACTCCTTCAAAGTGAGACCCCAATCAGAGCCGAACCAAAGGCGATTGAGACGACCCATCCGCGCGGTAGTACGCCGGCGCGCAGTGACCCCAATCAGAGCCGAACCAAAGGCGATTGAGACTCCCATGCGACGATGACCTCGGCCACGATCCGGAGACCCCAATCAGAGCCGAACCAAAGGCGATTGAGACGGAGGCGATGGGTAGATACGGGCTGAGGCTACAGACCCCAATCAGAGCCGAACCAAAGGCGATTGAGACAAAACCGGGACGGGTCTCCACCCGTCCTCTACGACCCCAATCAGAGCCGAACCAAAGGCGATTGAGACCCGAGCGAGGAGGCGGCCAGGAACTCCGCCGGGGACCCCAATCAGAGCCGAACCAAAGGCGATTGAGACGCGGCTATCCGCCGGGGCTGTCGGGTCGACGGAGACCCCAATCAGAGCCGAACCAAAGGCGATTGAGACACGCCTTCAGCTTTTCTGTCGTCATCGCGTAAAGACCCCAATCAGAGCCGAACCAAAGGCGATTGAGACGCATGAGCCGCGCTGGAGTTGGGGTAGAGACCTGAGACCCCAATCAGAGCCGAACCAAAGGCGATTGAGACCCATCCTCCCCGTCGAGGGTAAATGTATTCGGCCCGACCCCAATCAGAGCCGAACCAAAGGCGATTGAGACTGCTGGTCTCATTGATAGAGAGATTAAGGCTCCGACCCCAATCAGAGCCGAACCAAAGGCGATTGAGACATTGTATCTGGGGTACCCGTCCTGACTACATAGAGACCCCAATCAGAGCCGAACCAAAGGCGATTGAGACGCCGGCGACACCACCTACTACACCTGGACGGTGGACCCCAATCAGAGCCGAACCAAAGGCGATTGAGACCTCTTTTTTGCTGCGCAAAAAAGAGGAGGCGGCTGCGCCGTGGTTTGTTTCGATGGATCGAAATTTATTGAGTCGTCGTGGTGTTGTGTGGGGTGGGAACCGGGTGTGGGCGCACGCACGCGTACGCATCTGTGTTTTCCGCGGCGCGGAAAACGGGCTGAACCAAAGGCGATTGAGGCCTCGTTTTTTTGCTGTGCAAAAAAACGAGGAGGCGGCTGCGCCGTGGTCGGCCGATGGGGGGCATTTGATCGACCTGACGGCGGTGATCGGATGAGACTTGTGGTCGACGTGCGGCGCTCTCTACCTTGCAGCTTGTCATCCCTGACACGGCAGCGACGGAGGCGGAAATGGGCGGCGACGGGGTTGTGTTGCAGGTGGTCGTGGACGATCGCGAGGCGCGCTGTGGGGTGGTGGAGGTACTGCGGGGTCAACCCGAGGTGATGGTGGCGGTGCGCCGGCTGGCGGTGGGGGATTACGTGGTCGACGGGAGGTTGGTGGTGGAGCGGAAGCGGCTGGTCGACTTTGCCGCGTCCGTAAAGGATGGGCGCTTGTTCCGGCAGGGTCTGCGACTGGCGAAGGTGGGCGGCTGGCGGGCCTTGATTCTCGAGGGGGTGAGCGGCGATCTCGCCGGCTCCGGTATGCGCAGGGAGGCGCTGCAGGGGGCGCTTGTGACGGTCAGCCTCTTCCTGGGAGTGCCGGTGTTGCGCGCTCGGGATCTGGAGGAGAGCGTCCAGCTCCTGCTGTTCGCCGCCCGGCAGGGGCGGGCGGTGGCGAGCGGTGCGCTGTCCCGGCGCGGCAGGCGGCCGCAAGGGAGACGGCGGGCGCAGCTCCATGTGCTGCAGGGGCTGCCCGGGGTGGGGCCCCGGAAGGCCGAGCGGTTGCTGGCGGTCTTTGGTAGCGTGGAGGCGGTTATGGCGGCGCGACCTGAGGAGTTACGGCAGATAGAGGGGATCGGTGCGTCGACTGCCGACGCCATCCGCTGGGCAGTACGGGAGGATTCGCCGTGGTACCTCACGGCCGGCAAGCTTGTGACTCCCTTCCCTGGAGGCGGCGTGAGGGAAGATCGTCCCTTGCCCGCATGTCTCACCATGAATCTGCTGCGACCGCGCCACTGCCCGCATCTCCTGGCCGCGTCCTCGTCCGCGGTAGGAGCCGGTGGTACCGGCGATCCGCGCCGGGGCGCGGCAGGCCCGAAGGGCCTGGGTCGCCGATGAAATCGGCTCCTACCGAGGGCCAGCCAGGATCCACGCGCGTTGGCGCGGTCTCGCGACGATCCCGGGTGAGAAATGCGGGCTCGCCACCACTGCGTTTTTCGCGAGGCGCAAAACGGGAGCGAAGGAGATGACCACCTGCTACATCGATCGCAAAGACGCCGAGTTGCGCGTGGATGGCCAGGCCCTCGCCTGTTACGAAGGGGGGCGACGCACAGCCACAATCCCACTGGGGCCGGTGGATCGCCTGGTGATCGTCGGCAACGTCTCGCTGGAGACGCGACTGCTTCACCGTCTGGCGGAGCAGGGCATCACCGTCGGCTTTGTTGGCGGGCGCAAGCACCGGCTGCTCGGGTGCTTCGCCCGCACCCTCCAGGGCAACGGTGCCCGGCGCCTTGCCCAGTACCGGGCCGTGGCGACGCCGGAGACCGTGCAAGCCATCGCCACCGGCGTGCTGGTCGCGAAGCTCGACGGCCATCTCGGGCTGCTGGAGTCGTTGCGGCCCCACGCCCGGCAAGGCGCGGTGGTGGTGGAGTCCCTCTCCCGGATCGCGACCAGCCGCGAGCGGGTGGCCGATGCCCTCGCCCTGGACAGCCTGCGTGGACTCGAGGGGGCTGCGGCCGCCGCGTTTTTTACCGCCTTCCAGGAGTGTTTCCCGCCGTCGCTGGAGTTTACCGACCGCAACCGGCGGCCGCCAAAGGACCCCGTGAACGCCCTCCTGTCGCTAACCTACACGCTGGTCCACTTCGAGATGCTGCGGGAGGTGGAGGTAGCAGGGCTCGATCCCACCGTCGGCTTTCTCCACGATCTCGACTATGGCCGTGACTCCCTTGTGTGCGACCTGGTGGAACCGCAGCGGCCGGAGGCGGAGCGGTTCGTGTGGCGGCTCTTCCACGAGCGAGTGTTCACCGCGCGGGATTTCTCGGAGGGGGAAGAGCGGCCCGGTTGTTACCTCAAGAAGAGGGCGCGGGGCCGGTTCTACCCGGTGTACGAGGGGTGGGCGGATGGCCAGCGCGGCGGCTGGCGAGATCGGGTACGGGGTCTGGTGCGACGGCTACAGGGTGGGGAGGAGTCGGATGGGAAGGCATGATGCGGCTTGGTGGCACGGCGGGCGACAAGGTAGGGATGCGGCGCCTGCGGGGGTAGGTCTCCGGCCCAGCGGGGACGTGGCGTCATGACGGCGGCCGCCGAGCCTGTCGCCGAAGAGGATCTCCGCACGCTCTATCTTGCGGGCCGGGAGGGCATCACCGTGAGGCGCGAAGGTGCCTCTGTTGCCGTGACGGTGCCAGGGTGCGCATCGCAGCGGGTGCCGGCCCGCAGGGTGGGCCGGGTGGTGATCCTCGGGGATCTGACGCTACCCGTCTCCGCCCTGACGCTGTTCTCCGAGCGCGGGGTGCCGGTCACGTTTCTCGATGGTCGCGGCCGGACGCGGGGGATCCTGATCCATCCGAATCCGCCGGAGGACCCGCGCGCGCAGGGCTGGCTTCGCTCCCTGCGGGCGGATGAGGTGAGTCGCCGCCAGGTGCGGCGGCTCTACGCGGCGCACCGACGCCACCTGCAGCTCGGGGCGCTGGCGGCCATCCAGTCACCGATGCGGGAATGTGCGCGCGGACGAGGGCTCCGGGATCAGGACTACCAGCAGTGGTTGTTGGCGGCGATCCGGGAGGGGACGCCGCGGCAGGCGGTGCGGGTGGTCCGCCGCACCCTCGTGAGCCTGCTCCGCAACTGGTGTGGCCGGGCGCTGGCAGGCGCGCGCATCGACCAGCGTATGGGACTCGCGGATCCCTACCGGCCCTTCGGGTTGGCGGAGGAGCTGGCGAGCACCCTGTACCCGATCCTCGATCCCGTCTGGGTGCGCCTCTTCCGCAGGCAGGATGCTGTGCGGCACTTCCGGCTGGAAGGGCTGGAGTGGGCGCTTGCACCGCGGCAGGCGCGCTGGTTGATTGCGCCCTACGAGAGCCAGGGGGCGCGCATCACGGCGGCGTTTGATGCGCTGCTGCGCGATCTCCTCTCCCTGCCGTGGCGGATCCCCTACGGGAGGGGAGAGGCCGACGGCGAATAGCGGCCAGCCCATCCCGCGGGACGACTGCCGGTGGGACCGGTTCGCGCGTGGCCAGTACCTGATGGGCGTGTGGCCTCGGCGGCTACTTGTGGCCTGGAGCGTCCTGGTGCTGTTGGGGCGTCTGCGTCTGGCCCTCGTGTTGCTCGTGGGCCTTCTGTAGCGCGGCGTAGGCGGACCAGCCGCCCCACTGGGGCATGTTCGCGAAGAGGTAGTAGACGGCAAAGGCGCCGAGACCCACGGCCAAGACCACCCAGCCCAGGGGGAGCTTGGTGTGGGTGCGCTCGTTGATGCCGTCGGCCACCTCGTGGATACCCTTCGTGGAATAGGACATGTGGGTCTCCTATCAGAATTCGTCGCCGTCGTCGTCGAGGACTCGGTACTTCGGGTGTTCCAGCCGCTCTTTGCGTTCGCCGCGTGCCCCCAGGTAGTAGATGGCGACGGCGATAGTCCCGACGAGGCCGCCGATCGTCAGGAGGGCGTAGAGGAAGAGGCGCATGGGAGCGTGGTGAGGTGGGAATATGGGTAGGAGCCGAATCCCTTCGGCGACCCAGGCCCGCCGGGCCTGCCGCACCCGGGGCGCGGATCGCCGGTATAACCGGCTGCTACCGGCTGGTGATGTAGTTGGCGATCTTCCACAGGCGGTCCTCCCCGAGGAGGGGGCCGAAGGCGGGCATCATCCCTTCGACGCCCTCCCAGGCGTCGGCGACGATGTCGGCCTCGTCGCCCTTCTCGTGATCGACGAGCTCCGTCATGGTGATCCCGGTGCCCGCCTCTCCCTTCAGCTCCAGGCCGTGGCAGCCGGCGCAATGCTCCATGAACAGGGCCTCCCCCTCGGCGATGGCATCCGGGTTGCCCTCGTACGGGTTGACCAGGTCGGCACGCGCGGTGGGAATGGCCGCGGGCGTCCGCGGGATGGCGGTGCCGAGGTATTGCAGGTAGGCGACCAGGGCATCGAGCTCGGTCTTGCCATCGACCTCGACGAGCCCGGCGTCAGTGATCGGATAGCCGAGGACCTCCAGCTTCTTGTGGGTCAGGGTGGTGTCGAGGGGGCGCTTCTCCAGCCAGGGGTAGGGGGGCATGGTCGAGCCCGGGACGATCGCCTGCGGGTCGACCATGTGGCGGTAGTGCCAGGCGTCCGGATAGCGGCCGCCGACGCGGGCGAGGTCCGGTCCGGTGCGCCGTGAGCCCCAGAGGTGGGGGCGGTCGTACTCGAACTCGCCGCCGCGCGAGTACGGGCCGTAGCGCAGGACCTCGGAGTACAAGGGCCGCACGGTCTGGGTGTGGCAGTTGTTGCACCCCTCGCGGATGTAGATGTCGCGCCCTTCGAGCTGCAGCGCGGTATACGGCTTGGCGCTCGGCATCGGCGTGACGGTCGACTTCAGGAAGAAGGGCAATGCGGTGGAGACGATTGAGCCGACGGAAAAGGCCACCACGGCCATGATCAGGAAGAGAGTCGGGTTGCGGTACATGGTTCCTCCGGAGCGGTTAGCTGTTGGCTGTTAGCATTCAGCTCTGCCGCTGATTGCTGACTGCTGATCGCTGACCGCTATCTCACGCATACGCCTCCTCCGCCTCGTACTCCTTGCCGGAGCGGGCGATGGTCATGGCGATGTTGTAGGTGAAGAGGATGACGCCGACGAAGAAGATCACACCGCCGATGGTGCGCATGTGCCAGTAGGGGACGATGCGGGTGACGGTCTCCACGAAGGTGTAGGTGAGCGTGCCGCTCGGCTCTACCGACTTGAGCATGGCGCCCTGCTGGATGCCGGCGATCCACATGGTGATGTTGTAGGTGAGCTGCCCCACCAGGGCGAGCCAGAAGTGGACGTTCGCGAGGCCTTCGCTGAACAGCTCCGTCCGCCACAGCCGCGGCACCACGTAGTAGAGGGCGGCGAAGATGATCATCGCGTAGAAGCCCATGGTCCCCATGTGCACGTGGCCCGGGACGTAGTCCGTGTAGTGGATGAGCTGGGAGAACACCCGCGGGGCCTGGAGCGGTCCCTGGATCACCTGCAGGCCGTAGAAGGTGACGCCGGTAATGATGAACTTCACCAGGTAGTTGTCGCGCATCTTCTCCCAGTGACCACCCATGGTCATGTAGGTGTTGAACACCGTCGCCCAGGAGGGGGCGATAAGCACCAGCGAGAATGCGATCGCCACGGTCTGGAGCCATTCCGGCACCGGGGTGAGGATCAGGTGGTGGGCGCCGGTCCACAGGTAGAAGAACATCAGCCCCCAGAATCCGAACATGGAGAGGCGATGGGAGTAGATCGGTGCCCTGGTGGTCTTGGGTAGGAGGTAGTAGATCATTGCCGTCGGGGTGAAGGTGAAGAAGAAGGCGACCGCGTTGTGGCCCCACCACCACTGAACGTTGGCGTCGTTGACGCCGGCGTAGATCGGGTACGACTTGACCAGCGACACGGGCACCACCGCGCCGTTGCCCAGGAACAGGATCGCCACCCCGATCAAGGCGCCGATCATGTACCAAAGCGAGGTGTACATCTCGCGCTCCTTGCGGATGTAGATGGTGCCGATCACGTTGATTGCGAAGCATACCCAGATCACCACGATGAGTAGGTCGATGGGCCACTCCAACTCGTGGTACTCCTTGGACGTGTTCATGCCCAGAAGGAGAGAGAGGGCGGCGAGCACTACCGTGATGTTCCATAGCCAGAGCTGGAAGCGCGCCAGCCCCGCCGAGAGCAGATTGACCCCACACAGGCGCCGGACCATGTAGAACTGCATGCAGAAGAAGCTGCCGGCGCCGAAGCCGTAGATCAAGGCGTTGGTGTGCAGGGGCCGCAGGCGCCCATAGGTGAGGAATGGGCCGAGGGGCGTGTGGGCGAAGTTGAGGGCCGGGTTGGCGATCTGCGCCGCGGCGACGACGCCCACCAGCATCCCTACCACTCCCCACACCACCGTCCAGACGGCGTAGGCGCGCATGATCCGGATGTCTGCTGTGGATCGTGGGTTCATGAGGACCTCCTCCGTGTGCTCGCTCGCATGTCTTATCAGGGATCGCTGCGTGGCCGCCGCCGGTGTCTTGTGAGAATACGGGCTAGGGGTTGGGTTATCGGTCGGGCGGCAGGGACGCGCCGGTTGGCACCGGGGCGCACCCGATTTCCACCTCGACGGCGGTATTGCACCACAGGGACGCGCCGTTGGGGAGGGGGCAACGGCGCCCGGGAAAACCGCTCGGCGCCGGCTCACCGGCAGATGTTACCCCGCGGTGAACCGGAGTACCTGGGCCTGCATTTCGCGCGCGCGCTCGCTCATCATCGCGGCGCTGGCGGCCACCTCCTCCACCAGGGCCGTGTTCTGCTGGTTGTCCGCGTGGATCTGGCGCGTCGAGAGGTTGACCGCCTCGATACCGGCCGCCTGCTCCTGACTATTCCCAGCGATCTCAGCCACGAGGGAGCGGACCTCGGTGATCGACTGCCGGATCGTCTCGAGGATCTCGCCGGAGTTGTTGACCCGCTCGGTGCCGGTGTTCACCCGGGCCACGGAGTCGTGAATCAACCCCTTGATCTCCTGCGCCGCCTTGGCCGAGCGGCGGGCGAGGTTGCGCACCTCGGAGGCGACCACCGCGAAGCCACGGCCGTGCTCACCGGCGCGGGCCGCCTCGACGGCGGCGTTGAGGGACAGGAGGTTGGTCTGGAAGGCGATCTCGTCGATCACGTCGATGATGGCGGCGATACGGCCCGATGACTCATCGATCGCCGCCATGGCGGCCACGGCTTCGCCCACGACGGACCCGCCGCGATCAGCCACGGCCTGGGCACTGGTCGCCAGATCTCTCGCACGGCCGGCGCCCTCGGCACTGAGCCGGGCGGTGGTGGACATCCGGCCGATGGCCTCGGTGACCTCCTCGAGGGAGATGGCTTGCCGTTCGGTTCGCGTCGCGAGGTCCTGGTTGCCTGCGGCGATCTCAGAAGAGGAGCGGAGCACGTCGTCCGAGGAAAGCTGGAGCGTCTCCAGCGCCCCGGCGGTGTTGTCGACCGCGCGGTTGACCGCCGCACTGATGCGCCCATAGGCACCGGGATAGTCCCCTACCATGTGGTGGGTCAGGTCGCGTGCAGCGAGTCGTTCGAGGACGTCGGTCGCCTCCTGCAGGGGAGCGACGATGGCGTCCAGGGTCTGGTTGAGTCCCTCGATGAGCTCCCGGTAGCCACCGTGGAAACGATCCGGCTCGCCGCGCCGGTGCAGCTCGCCCTCGCGTGCGGCCGCGACGAGCTGGCCGGTCTCCTCGACGACGCCTTGGAGGTTGTGCTGCAGGCGTGCGAACGACTGGCTCAGGGCGTCGTCATCACTCCGCGGCGTCGCCTGCGAGGTGAAATTGCCCTGGCTGAGGCCGTCGGCGAGGGCCGCAATCCCCTGGATGTACTCGATGGATTCCCGGAAGGCGGTGGCCAGTGCGCCGACCTCGTCGCGGGAATGGTGGCTGATTTCTTGGTGGATCTCCCCGATGGCAATCCGGCGTGCCGCGTCGACCATCGCCGTCAATGGGCGCAGGGCACGCAGGACGAGCAAGGCGAAGGTACCGATGCCCAGCATTCCTGCGCCCACCGAGATCATCGTCAGGCGTCTGAATGCCTCGGCGATGGCGATCGTGGACGCCAAGTGGTCGGTGAACCGGTCCACCTGGGTCTGGCGGAAGGACGCCAGCCGCTCTCGTAGCTCGGCGGCCATGCTGTCTATCGCGCCGGCCTTTGTCTCGTCGACGTCGCCGCCGTTAAGGATCGCCTTCACGACGGCGTTGACCGTGTCTACGTAGATGCCAAAGGTGGCCGCGAGTTCTTCGACGGCCGCGTCCTCAGTGAGGGTCAAGAGGGCGCTCACTTGCTGCCGGACTGCGGCCGCGAGGACATTCCCACCCTGCAGGGCGGGCTCGTCCGCGTAGTGGATCGCCTTGGTGAACGTGTGGTCGATGTCCCGCAGGCTGATGGCCAGTTCGTTGACCGCCGCGATGGTGGGGTAGGTCTGCCCCGTGATCTCACGGGCCATGGCGTCCACCCGGCTACTCTTGATCACGAAGATGGAGCCGATCGCCGCGATCGCCAGGGCAGCGGCAATGAGGCCGGCGGTGACCTTGGTCTTTATCTGCATCTGAGTGACAACAATCGCTGCGGACACCGACCGGCGAGTGACTCACGCGGGACGCGTGCCGAGTGGCCCTGGTGCGGTGAAAAACCCAGCCTGATGGATGGATTTTTCGGCGAGCGGGAGCAAGACGTTAGCCCAAGGCGCAGTCACCGAAGCCGCGGGCCCACCTGTTACCGAGTGTGAGAACCGGGCAACGTCGCCCCGGCCGCCGCTTCTGGGTCGATAGGCGGATCGAGCGACGGGGTATTATGCCTTCTTGCCGCGCTGCTTACGGTCCTCGTTGCGTCGGTGTTGCCGGCGTACCGAGAGGATCACCAGCTCCCCGAAGAGGATGAACCCGACGACGACCCCCATGTAGATGAGGTCGACGGGGTAGATGTGCTCTGCCGCCGGCATCACTCGCCCACGTTGCCGGTGGCACCGTGTTCGAAGCGGCCCTTCGCGCCGGCCTTGACCGCCTTGTCCGACAGCCGCTGCTGCCGGAGGAGGACCGAGCTGGGCGTGTAGCCCATGGCGATCACCTTCTGATCGTTGACCTCCTCCATCCATTGGGCGAGGCGCGGTACAGATAGCAGGAAGATCCCAGAGACGATCGTGAAGATCCACATGGCCGCCTTGATGGCATTGGTCGCCTGCATCTCGTTACCTCTCTCGTGACGGGGAAGAGACGAATGGTGCCCTTCGGCGGCGTCTTCGACAACGGCCTAATATTCCCCGCCCAATAAACGGGTGCCGGACCGACGGTCCGGCACACTGCAGACACGCGCTACGACCAGTCGAACCAGTCGGTCTGCTCCCCGCAATTGTGGTCGGTCTCGGATGCCCAGCGCATCGCCACCGGCATCAGGCCGAGGACCGATTCGAGGGTGAGGCGCGCCATCTTTGGGCTGCCAGGCAGGGCGAGCAGCAGGGTGGTACCGTGGATCCCGGCACGGGGCCGGGTGAGGGCCGCCACCGGGCTGAGCTTGCCGACCGCCTCCCACATTATGCGGCCCAGGGCGAAGAGGTGTTTGTCGCTCAGATCCACCAGGAGCTCCGGCATGAAGTCGTCGGGCGCAATACCGATGGCGCCGGTGGTGATGATCGCGTGGTACTGGCCCGTCGCGATCGCTTCGAGAATCCGCTTCCTCACGGTGTCACGATCGGCGTCGATGATCTCCCCGCAGTCCACCTCCAGGCCAGTCTCGCTATTGCGGACGAGCTCTTCGAGGATGCCGCAGGTCTGATCCTTGCGACGGGCTTCAAAACAGTAATCGCGGATCGTCAGGTTCAGGATCTTGGCCATTGGGACCTCCACTCGTTGGATGAAGGGATGTCCTACCTTGCGTCGCGGAGGGGCCGGGTGCCGCTCGTGACAGACACCGCCACCCCTCCTCAGGGAAACTCTAACCCAAAGAACAGGTATTGCATAAGGGGGGTAGGGGTCTGTGATGCCGGGCGTTGGCCGTGCTCGCGGCGGGTGGCCGCGGCAACCCGGCGCCGCCGGCCCGTTCGGGCCGGGGTCGCCGAAGGGATTCGGTTCCGACCGTGATTCCGGGAGTGCGCCGCGATTTCCCAACCCAAGGTAGGAGCCGGTTGCACCGGCGATCCGCGCCGCCAGGCGCGGCAGGCCCTCGTGCGGGCCTGGGTCGCCGACCTGCCTGCCGGCAGGAGGGAGTCGGCTCCTACCGGGGGGCGGAGCGCGCGGCGATCCCCGGTGAGAAATGCGGGCTAATCACCGTCAAACCGGAAGCGAATCGCGCCGTTTTCCAGGCCGATATGGACCGTCCCGCCCTTGGCGAGGCGTCCGAAGAGGATCTCGTCCGCGAGGGGTTTCTTGATCTGTTCGGCGATCAGCCGCGCAAGCGGCCGGGCGCCGAATGTGGCGTCGTACCCCTGTCCGGCGAGCCATCGCCGTGCATCCGAGTCGAGCTGGAAAAAGATCCTTTTCTCCGCGAGCTGCCCCTCCAATTCCATCACAAACTTGTCCACCACCCGTTCCACGACCTCAAGGGGCAGGGCGGCGAACGAGATGATCGCGTCGAGACGGTTGCGGAACTCCGGGTTGAAGGTGTCGCGGAGGGCCCGCTCTTCGCTGCCGGTCCGACCACTCGGCGCAAAGCCGAGGGGGGCGGCGGAGAGCTCACGGGCGCCGACGTTGCTGGTCATGATCAGGATGATGTGGCGGAAGTCGGCCTTGCGCCCCGTGTTGTCGGTGAGGGTGGCGTGGTCCATCACCTGCAGCAGGACGTTGAAGATGTCCGGGTGGGCCTTCTCGATCTCGTCCAGGAGGAGCACCGCGTAGGGGTTACGCCGTACCTCCTCGGTGAGCAGGCCACCCTGATCGAAGCCGACGTAGCCCGGCGGGGCACCGATCAGCCGCGAGACGGCGTGGCGCTCCATGTACTCGCTCATGTCGTAGCGCAGGAAGGCCACTCCCAGGGAGCTGGCGAGCTGGCGCGCCACCTCGGTCTTGCCCACGCCCGTGGGGCCGGTGAAGAGGAAGGAGCCCGTGGGGCGGTCCGGCGCCGACAGCCCCGCCCCCGAGAGCTTGATGGCGGTGACCAGCGCGGCGATCGCCGGTTCCTGGCCGAACACCATACGCTGGATGTCGTCGTGCAAGTGCTCCAGGCGCGTGCGGCTCTCGGTGGAGAGGGTGCGCGGCGGGAGCTGGGAGATGCTCGCGACCACTTGCTCGATGTCGTGCGGGGTGACGCTGATCTTGCGCCGGGACGGCGGCAGGAGGGCAACGGTGGCCCCGGCCTCGTCGATCACGTCGATCGCCTTGTCCGGCAGGTGGCGCTCCTGGATGTAGCGCGCCGACAGCTCGGCGGCGGTGCGTAGGGCGGCGGGGCTATAGCGTACCTTGTGGTGGGCCTCATAGTAGGGTGCCAGCCCCCGCAGGATCTGCACCGTCTCCTCGATGGACGGCTCCAGCACGTCGATCTTCTGGAAGCGGCGGGCCAGGGCACGATCGCGCTCGAAGTGGTTGCGGTACTCCTCGAAGGTGGTGGAGCCGATGCAGCGCAGCTTGCCGGTGGCCAGGGCCGGCTTGAGCAGGTTGGCCGCGTCCATGGCGCCGCCGCTGGTGGCTCCGGCACCGATCACGGTATGGATCTCGTCGATGAACAGGATGGCATTGTCGATCGTCTCCAGTGCCCTGAGCACCGCCTTGACCCGCTGCTCGAAGTCCCCCCGGTAACGGGTACCGGCGAGCAGCGACCCCATGTCGAGGGCGTAGATCGTGGCGCTTTGTAGGGCCTTTGGCACCTTGCCCTCGTGGATGCGCAGGGCGAGCCCTTCCGCCAGGGCCGTCTTGCCGACCCCGGCATCGCCCACGAACAGGGGGTTGTTCTTGCGCCGCCGGCAGAGGGTGCGAACCGTGCGGTCAATCTCTCCCCGGCGGCCGATGAGGGGATCGATCTCGCCGGCCGCGGCCCGTTCCACCAGGTTGACGGTGAAGGCCTGGAGGGGATCGCGCGGTCGTGGCGAGACGTCGCCGTCCTCGCCGCCATCCTCCGCCTCGTACGGGGCGGGCAGATCGCCATCGATCTTCGAGACGCCGTGCGCGAGGTAGCTCACGATGTCGAGGCGCTCGACTCCGGCCTGGCGCAGGTAATAGACGGCGTGCGAGTCGCGCTCGCTGAACAGGGCGACGAGCAGATCGGCGGCGCGCACACGTTCCTGTCCCGAGGACTGGACGTGGATCACGGCCCGCTGTACCACCCGCTGAGTGGCGAGGGTCGCCAGGGGCGGCTCTTGTGCGGCATCCGGGAGCGGTTCCATCTCCTCCAGAAAACCATCCACCTGCGCGCGGAGGCTTTCCGCATCTCCGCCACAGTGGTGGAGGATGTCAGCGACCTGGTGCTCGCCGAGGAGGGTGAGTAGCAGGTGTTCCAGGGTGATGAACTCATGGCGCCGCCGGCGCGCCTCGTCCACCGCGGCCCGGAAGATACGCTCGACCTCGGTGGGATCCATCACGCTGGCTCCATGGTGCACTTCAGCGGGTGCTCGCGGCGGCGGGCGAAATCATGAACCTGCGCCACCTTGGTCTCGGCCACCTCGTAGGTGTAAATTCCGGCGACGCCGATGCCCTGCTGGTGGACGTTCATCATCACCTGGTGGGCGCGTGGCTCGTCCATGTGGAAGAAACGCATCAGGACCGCCACCACGAACTCCATGGTCGTGTAGTCGTCGTTGTGCAGGAGGACCTTGTACATTGGCGGCTGCTGCAGCTTTTGCCGCCGCTCGGTAAGAACCCCGTCGCTGCGTTGGATGTCGTCCCGGTCCGCCATGGCAAAAATTGTACCGCAGCCCCGGCGCCTAGGAGAGCCTCTCTCCCCGGGCACGGGGCCTCGCTGCGCGGCTCGATGGCGACGCCCCCGCCGTCATCACGGGGTCACATCACCGCGGTCGCCGGCCCCATGGGCGCAGGCCCCTAACGCTTCTTTTTGGCCGCCGCCTTCTTCGTGGCGGCCGGCTTGGCCGGTGCTGGCTTCTTGGCGGGGACCTTCTTCTTCGCGGTTGGTTGCTCGGCGGCCTTCTTCTTGGCCGGAGCCTTCTTCGCGGCCGCCTTCTTCGGGGAGGGCTTGGTCGTCCCCGTAGGGGGGACATCGGGACCGGACTCGCCCTCCTCGCCAGCCTCGTCAGCGGTGTCCCCGAGCCGGACCAGAGCCTGCTGCTTCTTGCGGTGGAGGACCCGCTCCATGGCTTCGCCGGCGGCCTCCTGGGCGGCCTGCTTGGCCGGGGTAAGCTTGCCGGCCTTGGCCAGGGCCTCGGCGGTGGTGCGGCGAGTGACCGAGATGGTCTCGGCGGCCTTGGTGTCGAATGGGGTCTCCGTCGCTTGGCGTCGCTTACGCAGGTCCGTCGAGGAGAGGCGGTGTGGCTTGAGCTTCGCCTCGCTGCCCTCGATGAGCTTGATGCCCCGCGGCGAGAGGATGCCTCGCTCGGTGATGTAGGCGGTGACCAGGGCAGCGGGCGTGACGTCGAAGGCGGGGTTCCACACTCGTGCCCGTTCCGGAGTGATCATGGTGCGGCCCATCACGAGAATGATCTCCTCCTTCTCACGCTCCTCGATCGGGATGTCGGCGCCGCTGTTCGCGGTGAGATCGATGGTCGAGACGGGCACCGCCACATAGAGCGGGATCTTGTGGGCGTTGGCGAGGACGGCGAGAGAATAGGTGCCGATCTTGTTGGCGACGTCTCCGTTGGCGGCGACGCGGTCGGCTCCGACGATCACCGCGTTGATCCGCCCGATCTTCATGAAATGGGCGGCCATGCTGTCCGTGATGACGGTGTACGGGATGTTGTCCTCGTCGCACTCCCACGCCGTGAGCCTGGCCCCCTGGAACATGGGACGGGTCTCGGTGATCACCACCGAGAGTCGCTTACCTCCGGAGATTGCGGCACGCACTACGCCCAGGGCGGTGCCGTAGCCGGCCGTGGCCAGCGCGCCGGCATTGCAGTGCGTGAGAACGTAGTCCCCGGAGTTGAAAAGGGGCGCCCCGGCCTTCCCGATCGCCTCGTTGGTGGCAATGTCGGCGTCGCGCAGCTTGTTGGCGGCCGCGAGAATGGCCTTGACCCGCTCGGGGCCCGCCTTGCCGGCGCAGGCCTCGCCGACGGTAATCATCTGATCGATCGCCCAGGCCAGGTTGACCGCCGTGGGGCGGGCCCGGCGCAGGGCATCGGCGGCGGTGAGAAACGCCTCAAGGAACGTCTCCCGATCCGCCTCGATCTTGCTCTGGGCCACGAGCGCCAGGCTCATGGCGCCGGCGATCCCCATCAGCGGCGCGCCGCGGATGACCAGGGTCTGGATCGCGTCGATCACCTGGTAGTAGTCGGTAAACTCTCGATAGGTCGTCTCCCGGGGGAGAAGACGCTGATCCAGCACGCGGATCCGATTGTTTTGCCACTCGATCATCTTGTGGTTCATCGACATAATTCCTTGTCTGGTGGAAATCGAAACGACTCGTTGGCGTGCGGCAGCGGGCTAGGGTAAAGAAGGTAGGGTCCGGGAAACCAGCCCGCAACCGCTCGCCAGGGGGACGACGTCCGGACGGGCGCGAGGCCGGCGGAGGAACGGCGGCTATGCCGGCGTGGACCGGGGCAAGTCTGCGTCAGGCTCGATCAGGCGATAAAGGGCCTCTTCCGTGAGGATCGGCACCTGCAATCGCGCCGCCTTGTCCCGTTTGGAGCCGGGGTCCTCTCCAGCCACCACGTAGCTGGTCTTGCGGCTCACGGACGAGGCCGTACGCCCGCCGTGGGCGGTGATCCACTCCTCTACCCCTGCCCGAGGGCGCGACAAGGTCCCGGTGAGGACGAAGGTCAGGCCGAGGAGCGGCTGCGGTGCGGTCGTGGCCCCGCGTGCCTCGAATTGCAGGCCGGCGGCTTGGAGACGTTCGAGCAGGACGACGTGGCTCGGATCATGGAGGAATCGGTGGACGCTCTCGGCGACCACCGGGCCGATCTCGGCCACCGCCTGTACCTCCTCGACGGTGGCGGCCCGGAGCGCCGCCAGGGAGCCGAAGTGCCCGGCCAGGACCTGGGCGGTCCTCTCGCCGACGAATCGGATCCCGAGGGCGTAGAGCACCCGCGCGAAGGGGCGCTCGGTGGCGGCACGGATCGCGCGCACCAGGTTGTGGGCCGACTTCTCCCCCATCCGCTCCAGGTCGGCCAAGGGCTCCGCGGTGAGGGTGAAGAGGTCGGCGTAGTCGCGGACCAGGCCGCGTTCCAGGAGCTGGGTGACGATCGCCGGGCCGAGGCCGTCGATGTCCAGGGCGCGGCGCGAGCCGAAGTGGAGGATGGCGCCCTCCACCTGGGCCGGGCAGCGGATGTTGACGCACCGGTCGGCGGCGCCGTCCGGGTCGCGGACCACCGGGCCGTGGCACTGCGGGCAGGTGCTGGGAAGGTGAAAGGGCGGACCGCGGTCGGGCCGGTCGCGATCGAGGACCATCACTACCTTGGGGATGATGTCGCCGCCCTTCTCGATCTCCACCCGGTCGCCGACGCGGATGTCCAGGCGGTCGAGCTCATCCTGGTTGTGGAGGCTGGCGCTGGTCACCGTGGTCCCGGCGAGGGCCACCGGGGTGAAGCGCCCCACGGGGGTGAGCTTGCCCGTCCGGCCGACCTGGACCTCGATGCGTTCGACGGTCGTGGTGGCGCGCTCGGGTGGAAACTTGTAGGCGATCGCCCAGCGCGGCGACTTGGCGGTGGCGCCGGCGTCCTCTCGCTCCGCCGGGTCGTCGACCTTCACCACCACACCGTCCGTCTGGTAGTCGAGGCCGCGGCGGGCTGTGCGCCACTCCTCGCAATAGGTCAGCGCCGCCTCGATGTTCGGACACCGGCGGTAGTGGGGCTCTACCGGCAGGCCCCACGACTGGAGGCGGGCGAGGTTGTGGTGGTGGGGCTGGTGGGGCTCGCCGGCCACGTGGACCTCGTAGGCGAAGAAGGCCAGGGGGCGGCGGGCGACCTCGGCGAGATCCAGGGTCTTGAGGGTGCCGGCCGTGGCGTTGCGGGGGTTGGCCAGAGGCTCTTCTCCGTCTCGGAGGCGGGCGGCGTTCAGATCCGCGAAATGGCCCAACGGCATGTAGACTTCGCCGCGGACCTCCATCGTGAACGGGGCATCGGCGACCCACTGGGGGATCGAGGCGATCGTGCGTACGTTGTTGGTCACCTCGTCGCCGCGCTGTCCGTCACCGCGGGTGATGGCCTGGCTCAGCTCTCCCTCGGTGTAGCGCAAGGCGAGGGCGACCCCGTCGATCTTGAGCTCACAGACGTAGGCCGTGGTGGGGCGGCCGAGGACCCGGGTGAGGCGGGCGTCGAACTCCCGGATCTCGGCCGCGGAGTAGGTGTTCCCGAGGCTGAGCATCGGGACGGTGTGGGCGATCGTTGCGAAGCCCTGGGTTGCCAGGTCGTTGCCCACGATCTGGGTGGGCGAGTCCGCGGTGACCCACTCCGGATGGCGCGCCTCCAGCCGTTGGAGCTCGGCGAGCAGCGCGTCGAACTCGCGGTCGGTATAGGGGGTAGGACGCCCCCGGTAGTAGGCGGCGTTGGCCGAGTGGATTTCTCGCCGGAGGGTGAGGAGGCGTTGTTTCTCGGCCGGAATGGCCATGGGCAGCCACGCGAATTCGCGCGATGGTCGAAAGAGCGGCCGATTGTAGGGAAATGGCGAGGCTCATCAAGCGCCCGCCGTGGATCCACAATCGATGACTCGCCCGCAGCGATTGGATCCGGAATGGGCGGCACAACCTCGTAGGGGCACGGCATGCCATGCCCCTACGAGGCCGCGATCTCCCCGCCACGCCTTCTCCCATTAGGTCGGACTGCGCCCGAGAGGCCGTCCTACCCGATGGCGTCGGCCCCGCTTCGCTTGCGCCGACCTACAGATCCCGCGTGCGGTGCCCTCCCGTGGATTCCGTGACGATCCCTTTCCCGCCGCGCACCCATGCCCTATTCCCGGGGCTTACGCGGCCACGGGACCGGAGGCCGAGACGATCTGGTTGCGGTCGTTACGCTTGGCGACGTAGAGGGCGGCGTCGGCCGCACGGATCAGCTCATCTACCGACCGACCGTCGACCGGGTAGGCAGCAATCCCGCCGGAAAAGCTCACGGTGCCGTTGGGCTGGCTCTCTTTGTGCAGGAAGGGGTGGGCCAGGAACACGGTGCGGAACCGTTCCGCGAAATGCAGCGCGCCTTCGCGAGTCAGTGCTGGGGCCAGGACGATAAATTCCTCCCCCCCGTAACGGGCAGAAATGTCGACCGCCCGGGTGTGCTCTTTGAAGAGCCGGCCGACCCGCCGCAGCACCTCGTCGCCGGCCATGTGGCCATTGGTGTCGTTGTAGTGTTTGAAATGGTCGATATCGAGCATGAAAACGGCGAGGGTGCCGCCGTTACGCTGGGCCTTGCTGACCTCGATCTCGAAGTGCTGCCTGAAAAAGGTCATGTTGTAGAGCCCGGTCAGGCCGTCCCGGTTAGCACGATGGGCGACCTCTTCGAAGGCACGATTCTCCGCCAGGGTGGTCGAGAAGAGATCCTTCAAGGCACCAAGGATCTGGCGTTCGAACCGCGGCCGTCGATCGAGCTGTGCCAGGGTGATCATCCCGAGGGCATTGCCACTGTGCGCGAGAGGAATGTAGATGTCGGCATTGAGCAACTCGCTTGCGCCGAAGACCTGGTTGCGGACGAGGCCGGTCTGGTCATTGATCTGGGAGGCGTAGGTGACCATCCCCCGCTCGCCCACCCAACCGATCTTACCGTGGCCATAGGGGATCACCTCGGTGCGTAGGATCCGTTCGTCGATCCCGTTGCCTATCCAAGGGACGTAGCCTTCCTTCTTGGCGATGAAGATGCAGACCCGACGTGCCGGCATCATGGTCTGGAGGATGTTGAGGATTTGTTCGCAGGTCGTGTTGACGTCCTCACTGGCGCTCAGCCGTTGGGCAAGCTCCGGGACGCAGCGGAGGAGTTTCTGGATCTCGGTGATCTCGTCCTGCAGGCTGGCGATCTCGCTCTGGAGCCGGCTGGTGTTTTGATCGTAGTGCCGTTGTGCGCGTTCATGGTTTTGCTGAACGTCGCGTAACTCGCTCCGGGCGCGGAGTTTGCCCCCCAGATAGCCGAGGCCGCCGGCGAGCAAGGTCGTGCCATAGACCGCAAGGTGGGTGACGGCGGGAGATGATCCCCCGGTGGCAGAAAACAGCTCGGACCAAATGCTCAACCCGGCCTCCACGCGGCGATGATTGGGTGTGGCGTAAAGCCGTAAGTAGCCGGCTCATCGGTGATCCTAAGAGGTGGCTTGATCGGTGGTCCGCGGTGGTCGACTCTGCGGCACGCAGCCAGCGCGAGGAGTTGGAAAGACATGGATCTGACGGCGCCCGGGGTGGCAATCATCGCTGTGGCCAAGGGCTCTCTCGGGGAACACCTCGGCCTGTTAGCGGGTGACCGGATCGTGGCGATGAACGGCCGACCGATCCGGGATCTTCTGGATGTCCACTACTACGGCGCCGCGGAGAGCCTCGCCCTCGAGGTGTTGCGCGCGGACGGCGAGGAGTGGGAGCTCTCCATCGCGAAGGATCCGGGGGTCGGCCTGGGGCTGGAGCTGGAGCCGATGGAGGTTCAGACCTGCGACAACAACTGCGTGTTCTGCTTCGTCTACCAGAATCCGCACGGCCAGCGGCGGTCACTCTACGTCAAGGATGAAGACTACCGGTTCTCCTTCCTGCACGGCCACTACATCACCTTGAGCAATCTCACCGAGGCGGAGTATTGCCGGATCATCGAGCAACGGTTGAGCCCGCTCTATGTCTCCGTACATGCCACGGAGGCGGAGCTGCGCGCCCAGATCCTGCGCGGGAAGCGCATCGCGCCGGTCTTGCCGCAGCTACAGCGATTGATCGACGGAGGCATCACCTTGCACACCCAGGTCGTCGTGTGTCCCGGCCTGAATGATGGTAGCCACCTCCATCGCACGGTAGACGATCTCGCCGGCCTGTATCCCGGCGTGCGGTCGGTGGCGGTGGTACCGGTCGGCCTTACCGACCATCGCAAGGGGCTACCGGTGCTGGAAAGGGTGGACCGTGCATACGCCCTGCGGCTTCTTCCCGAGGTGGCGGCGATCCAGGCCGATTGTATGACGCGGCTGGGGAGCCGTTTCGTGTTTGCAGCCGATGAGTGGTTCGTCTTGGCGGGGGAACCCATTCCGCCAGCGGCATACTACGAGGACTATCCGCAGATTGCCGACGGTGTGGGATCGATGGCCCTGTTTCGCGCGGAACTCGAAGGCGCGATCGGCGACCCTAGCCCGCGTCGGGGCCGGTTCTGTTTTCTTACGGGGAAGCTCTTCGCGCCTACTCTGAAGGAACATGTGGCGGCCATTGCGGCGCGCTCTCCCGGATGGCAGGGAAGGGTCTTGGCGGTGGAGAATCGTTTCCTCGGTGCAGGCATCACCGTCGCCGGGTTGCTCTCCGGTGGAGACGTGCGGCGCGGTCTGGCAGGATGCCGAGAGGGGGAGATCCCGGTCATCCCGGAGGTCATGCTTGCCGAGGATCGGAATACCTTCCTCGACTCGCTAACGGTAGATGAACTGCGGCGGGAGATTCATCCCGGCCTGACGGTTGTAGCGGCGACGGCCGTGGGGTTGCTGTCGGCAGGTGAATGACCCTACTTCATTGGCTTCCGCCGTTGCTCATTGTGAACTCATCCCCGACCGAAGAGGAGCACTGCGAACCATCTTTTCTTCATCGCGGGGGCGTTCGGGAGGCGCCGACAACGGCTGATGCGCATGACAACGCTCTCGGAGAAATACCGCCTCGCCAACGGGAGAGATGGGCTCGGTGGTGTCGGCGACGTCGCGGGAGTTTTCCGGACTCGCGGTGACGGTGTCGGCGCGGACGCCACGGCACCAAACCGACGATGTGCGTCGCTGGAGTCTGCTCGAAAGGGCCAGGGTGCGAGGGACCCACGTGGCTAAGAAGCTCGGCGCGATGCTGGTCGACGCTAGCGTCATCACGGAAGACCAACTCAAGGAGGCCCTTGAGTGCCAAATGACCCACGGCGGTCGCCTCGGGTCGAACCTGGTCAAACTGGGGATGGTGGAAGAGGAGGACCTGCGAAACTTCCTCTCGAAGCAACACGGCGTTTCGACCATCGATCTGGCCGCGACCGCGCTCGACCCGTCGGTGGTGAACTTGATTACCCCGTCGGTCGCCAAGCAGCACCACATCGTCCCGGTTTCCAAGTCGGGCAACGTCTTGACGATCGCCATGGCCGATCCCCTGGACATCTTCGCGATCGAGGACGTGAAGTTCATGACCGGTCTCAACGTGGTGCCGATGGTCACCACGGAGACCCAGATCCAGCACAAGCTGGAGGAGGTCTACGGCCTCCACGAGGGGGCGGCGGAGGGCAGTTTGGCGATGGTGCTCCAGGACATGGAGCACGACCAGGATGTCTCCGTCCTGGCGGACGACGACGACGACTTCGACATCGGGGACCTCAAGAAGGCGATGGACGACGCCCCGGTCGTGAAGCTGGTCAACTTCCTGCTGATCGACGCGATCGACAAACGAGTCAGCGACGTCCACGTCGAGCCCTACGAGAAGGTGCTTCGGGTGCGGTACCGCATCGACGGCGTCCTGCAGGAGGTGATGAAGCCGCCGTACTCCCTGAAGGATGCGATCACTTCGCGCATCAAGATCATGGCCGAGCTCGACATCGCGGAGCGCCGGCTGCCGCAGGACGGCCGCATCAAGCTGCGGACCAAGGGCAAAGAGGTTGACATTCGCGTCTCCACGATCCCGACGATCTTCGGCGAGAAGACGGTCATGCGTCTCCTCGACAAGAGCAATTTGATGGTGGATTTGCAGATGCTCGGCTTTGACCAGCACGAGATGGAGGAGCTGGTCGAGGCGATTCACGCGCCGTTCGGAATGGTGCTAGTCACCGGTCCTACCGGTAGTGGGAAGTCAACCACCTTGTATTCGGCCCTCGCGCAGCTCAACAAGGTCTCCGAGAACATCATGACGGCCGAGGACCCGGTCGAGTACAACCTGATGGGGATAAACCAGTGCCAGATGAAGGAAAAGATCGGCTACAACTTCGCGGCCGCGCTCCGTTCCTTCCTGCGCCAGGACCCCGATATCATCATGGTAGGAGAGATCCGGGACCTGGAAACCGCCGAGATCTCTATCAAGGCCGCGTTGACCGGCCATCTAGTCCTCTCCACCCTGCATACCAATGATGCGCCGAGCACCGTCAACCGACTGCTAAACATGGGCGTGGAGCCCTTCCTGGTGACCTCGTCGGTCAACCTTATCCTCGCTCAGCGTCTCGCCCGGCGAGCATGTCAGAACTGCAAGGTCGAGACGCCGACCCCGCGCGAGGTGTTGCTGCAGGTGGGGTTTACCCCGAAACAAGCTGACGGTGCCGTCATTTACCAGGGCACTGGTTGCGACGAGTGCGAAGGCACTGGTTACAAGGGGCGGATTGGACTCTACGAGTTGTTCAAGATGACCGATACGATCCGGGAAATCATTTTGCGCGGTGGCTCGGCCATCGACATCAAGGCGGCGGCCATCGCGGATGGCATGCGCTCGCTTCGTATGGCCGGGATTCGAAAAATACTCGAAGGCGTCACGACCATTGAGGAGGTCCTGCGGGTCTCCATGGGTGACGAGAGTTAGGACGACGACCTATGACGACAATGGACCAATTATTGCGGACGCTCATCGAAAAGGGAGGGTCTGACCTCCATCTTACGGCGGGCTCCCCTGCGCAGGTGCGTATCGACGGGGTGCTGGTCCCACTGGACATGCCACCGCTGTCGGGCTCGGAGTCCAAGCAGCTCTGTTATTCCATCTTGACAGACGCCCAGAAGCAGCGGTTCGAGGAGGAGAACGAGCTCGATGTTTCCTTCGGTATCAAAGGGTTAAGCCGGTTTCGTACCAACCTTTACGTGCAGCGCGGTGCGGTCGGTGGCGCGATCCGGGTGATTCCACACGAGATCCGTTCCTTTGAGGAGCTCGGGCTACCGCCGGTGGTGGCCAAATTGGCCGAGAAGCCGCGCGGCCTAGTACTGGTCACCGGTCCGACTGGCAGCGGTAAGTCGACGTCACTGGCATCGATGATCAATAAGATCAACGAAGAACGCCACGAGCACATCGTGACGGTCGAGGACCCCATTGAGTTTGTCCACCGTCACAAGAACTGCATCGTGAATCAGCGGGAAGTGGCGACCGATACGCAGACGTTCTGTTCGGCGTTGAAGCACGTCCTGCGCCAAGACCCAGATGTCGTGCTGATCGGTGAAATGCGGGACTTAGAGACCATCGAGGCGGCCCTTACCATCTCCGAGACGGGCCACCTGGCCTTTGCTACCCTGCACACGAATTCTGCGGTGCAGACCATCAACCGCATCATTGATGTATTCCCCTCCCACCAACAGGCGCAGGTTCGCGCTCAGCTCTCCTTCGTCCTCGAGGGGGTCGTCTCCCAGCAGTTGCTCCCCAAGGCGAGCGGAAGCGGGCGTTGCATGGCGGTGGAGGTGATGATCCCCAACGATGCGATCCGCAACCTGATTCGCGAAGACAAAGTCCACCAGATCTATTCTATGATGCAGACCGGGCAGGCGAAATTCGGCATGCAGACCATGAATCAATCCCTGCTGGAGCTCTACCGCCGGCATCTGATCACCTATGAGCAGGCCGTACACCGCTCCGGAATCCCGGATGAGATGCGGGAGATGCTCGCCAGATACGAGTCAGGGGGCAACCAGCCGAGTGGCCGGTCGGCATTTCAGCGCAGCCACGCGTAACCAATAGCGGGGAAAGACATGGCAACGTTTACGTGGGAAGGTGTGACCCGGCAGGGGGCGGTCCAGAAGGGGACCAGCCGCTCGACCGACCGAGAGGCCTTGACCGAATCCTTGCGGCGCAAGGGGATTCGCATTACTGGCGCAACCGAGGTCAAACAGGAAAAGAGCGGATTCTCCTTGCCGGGGCTCGGTGGTGGGGTGCCGGAGAAGGACATCGTCGTCTTCACACGGCAGTTCGCGACGATGATCGACGCCGGTCTGCCCTTGGTCCAATGTCTGGATATCCTCGCTAATCAGGCGGAGAACCCAACGTTCCGCAAGGTGTTGCACCAGGTGAAGACCGACGTGGAAGAGGGGGCCACCTACGCCGACGCTCTCGCGAAGCACCCGAAGGTCTTCAACACCCTCTATGTCAACATGGTCGCGGCGGGCGAGGCCGGCGGTATCCTCGACGTCATCCTGAATCGTCTCGCCGCCTACATCGAAAAGGCCATGGCCTTGAAGCGGCGGGTAAAGTCGGCGATGACCTATCCTGCGGTCGTGATGACCATCGCCATCGGCATCATCGGCGTAATAATGGTCTTCGTCATCCCGTCCTTTGCGAAGATGTTTGGTAGTTTCGGTGCCACGTTGCCATTGCCGACCCGGATGGTGATCGCGTTGAGCAACTTCATGGTCGACAACATCGTGTTCATCCTCGCGGGGATCGCCGCATTCATCTGGGCGTTCAAGGTGTGGTATGCAACCTATCCAGGAAAAAAGCTGGTCCACCGGACGTTGTTGCGGGCGCCGATCTTCGGGGTGTTGATCCGTAAAGTGTCGGTCTCCAAGTTCAGTCGCACCATGAGCACGCTGATGAGCTCAGGGGTGCCGATCATCGCCGGTCTGGAGATCGTCGCCAAGACCGCCGGGAACGTGATCGTGGAAGAGGCGATCAACGATGTTGCCGAGAGCCTCAGCCAGGGCAAGACGATCGCGGAGCCACTAGCGGCGACTGGCGTCTTCCCGTCCATGGTGGTGCAGATGATCGGCGTCGGTGAGAAGACCGGTGCCTTGGACGCGATGTTATCCAAGATCGCCGATTTCTACGATGAGGAGGTGGATGCGGCCGTCAACGCCTTGACCTCGATGCTCGAGCCACTGCTGATGGTTTTCTTGGGTGGCAGCATCGGTTTCATCATCGTTGCCATGTACCTACCAATCTTCAAGGTGGCGTCGGTCGTGGGATGAGTCGCGGTCGGTAACGGCGTCGGGGTGTCGACCCGTCGCCGCCGATGGGACAGCGAACCGACGCGGCAGGCGAGGTCGGAGAGATTTCATGGCGCCAATGTTCGGTCTCCGGATCAGCAGCCCGGTCGGCGGAGATCAGGACAGTGGCTGCTGGGGGCTGTTGGTCACGAGACTCGGTCTGCACAGCCTCGTGCTGGTCATCCTCCTTGTCCCGCATGTTTCTCCGATAGTGGCGTTGCCGGCGGTTGAGTTTGATCGCCTATACCCCCTGGTACCATCGCTCTACCTCTCCACGGCAGCCTTTGCCTACTGGAGTTGGCGCCGGCCGTCGAGTCGGGGAAACGTCGCCGCGCAACTTGCCAGTGATGGTCTTTTTCTGGCCTGGCTCACGGGCCTAACCGGCGGCGTGTCTTCGCCGTTCACATTCCTGTACCTCGTCCTGATCTGCGCGGCGACCTGGTTGTTGCCGCCCTACGGTGGCGCGATCGGTCTCGCGGGGGGGATCGCCACCTATGTGGGCATTGGATGCTGGTGTGACGGGATCCAATCCCTTGGCGGAGTGGTGCCATTCCTCAATCAGGAGGTGGCGTTGCCGACCCTGCTGGCATTCGTCGCGACTACCGGCTTGACCCATCTCTTCGCATCTCGGCAGGAGGTGGATCGCCGCCGCCTGGCGAGACAGGCGGCGCGATTCAGTACGCTACAGGCTTTCCACACGTCGATCGTCCAGTCTATCCACAGCGGCTTGATCACCCTCGATCGCTCATTTCGGATTACCACGATCAATCCGAGCGGGGCCGACATCCTCGGCTGGTCCGTGGAGCGGCTCCAGGGGGAGTTGGTGACGGCAGTCTTTGATTTCCCTGACGACCTGCTGAAAAGGCTTCGGATGGGTGAAAGAGGGGTGCGACTGGAATGCCGGTGTACCACGGCATGGAACGGAGATCGCATTGTCGGCGTCAGCCTCTCACCGCTGGTGGGTGACGAGGGGTTCGATGTCGGGTATGTGGTGAGCTTTCAGGATCTCACGGAGGTAAAGCGTCTTGAGGCGCGGGTCAAGACGCGGGAGCAGCTTGCCGCTATCGGCGAGCTATCGGCGCGTCTCGCCCACGAGATCCGTAACCCACTGGCGGCGATCAGTGGCTCGGTGCAGGTCATCGCTGGAGAGCTTCAGCCGAGCGGGCCGGAGGCCCGCCTGCTGGAAGTCGTCGTGCGCGAGAGCGATCGCCTGAACAGCTTGCTGAGCGACTTCCTGAGTTACGCGAAACCGCGTCCCCTGTGCCCGAAGAGGGTCAATGTAACCGCGTTGGCCGCGGAGGTGGTCGAGCTGCTTGGGAACGATCCCGAGGCCCGGGGAGTCGACCTCTGCCTCTCACCGTCGACCGAAGCATGTGAGTGCGAGTTGGATGGCGAGGCGCTGTGCCAATGCCTCACCAACCTTGTGCGCAATGCGCTGCAGGCCCTCCCGGAGACCGGCGGCCGGGTGGTGATCGGGGTCGACGGCCCGACCGAGAGAGGATTCGGCGAGCTCGTAGTCCGGGTTGCGGACAATGGCAGAGGCGTCGCGCCCGAAGAGGTTGACCGCATCTTCTTCCCATTTCACACCACCACGGAGCGCGGCACAGGACTCGGGTTGTCCGTCGTGAAGAGCTTGGTCGAGGCGATGGGGGGCATACTGTCGGTCTCCAGTGTGCCGGGTGAGGGGAGCGTATTCACGATAGCGGTCCCCGTGTCGGCGCCGAGCCATCCAGGGAGTGAGCAGGAAGCGATGGTGCCGGTTGCTGCTCTACCTGCGTGATCTGGTCTCCGAGAAGAAGACCATGGCGGACCTCAAGAGAGAAGCGCCCCTGCCAGCGCGGATCCTGGTGGTGGACGACGAGGCGGGAATGCGCGAGTTCCTCCAGATCATGCTGGAGAAGGAGGGATACATGGTGGTCACGGCGGGGGGGTTGGCTGAGGCTAGGGCCACCTTCGACGTGGCGCCGTTCGACCTCGTGCTCACCGATTTGAAGATGCCGGGCGGGTCTGGCCTTGATCTTCTCAAGGCGGTGCACACACGCGATCCCGAGTGCATCGTCTACATGATGACCGCCTACGGCGACGCGGAGAGCGCCGTGGAGGCGATGAAGCTCGGCGCTTACGACTACCTATCCAAGCCCTTCAAGGTGGATGAGGTGAAGCTCCTCCTGCGCAACGGGCTGGAGACACGGCGGCTCACCATCGAGAACCGGCTGTTGCGGGAGACGGTGTGCCACGAGGCCAGGCTCGATCGCATCATCGGCAAGTCGCCGGTGATGCAGGAAGTCTACGACCTCATCCTGCGGACGGCCGCCAGCGACTGTACGGTCCTGATCACCGGGGAGAGCGGTACCGGCAAGGAGCTCGTGGCGCGCGCGATCCACAACAACGGCGCCCGTCGCGAGCGACCCTTCGTCGCGATCAATTGTGGCGCGATCCCCGAGCCCCTGCTGGAGAGCGAGCTCTTCGGTCACGTGAAAGGCGCGTTTACCGGCGCCGTCGACCACAAGGAGGGGCTGTTTGCGGTCGCCCGCGGCGGCACGGTCCTGCTGGATGAGATCGGCGAGGCGCCGCCACTCATCCAAGTGAAACTCCTGCGCGCCATCCAGGAGCGGAGGATCCGCCGTGTCGGCGGAGTCGAGGATATCGATATCGACGTCCGTTTCCTCGCCGCCACCAATCGGGACCTGGACGACGAGATCCGCCACGGCCGCTTTCGGGAGGACCTCTACTACCGGCTCAACGTGATTCCCATCCATCTCCCGCCGTTGCGGGAAAGGCGGGAGGACATCCCACTGCTCATCGAGGGGTTTCTCAAACGAGCCGCGATCCCGGGCGTGCGGGTCGCCGCGTCCTTCGTCGACGCATGCATGGCCCTCCGCTGGCCCGGGAACATACGCGAGCTGGAGAACGCGGTGGAGAGAGCCATCGTGCTCAGCCCAGAGGGCGAGCTGAGCGCGGAGCATCTTCTCCACAGCGCGGAGAGGCTACCGGAACCAGCCCCCGTATCCGCGGAAATTCCCGAAGATGGTCTCGACTTCGACGCGTGGATTGCCGACCAGGAACGGCGGCTCGTGGCCCAGGCCCTGGAGCGCGCCGGAGGGGTGAAGAAGGACGCCGCCGCGCTGCTCAAGGTAAGCGCCCGCTCGTTGCGCTATCTTGCCGATAAATACGGCCTATAGCGCACGAATGCTCACCGGCACGGACGACCTACCAACGACGATAATTGTTAAGCGGCTGCCAAAAAGTGTCGATAGCCAGGGAACATCCGGCGGATCGCAGAGGAAGATTCTATATAAGTCCTTGAAAATCAAGTCCTCAAGTCTCGCCGTGTCGGCTGGCATGTTACCTGCAAAGCAGTCGCGCAGAGTTCGCAAGCAACGCCGTTTCCGAAAGGCGGCTGGACCAACCCCGGGGCACATTGCCCCAATCACGCAAGGAGTCACCCCATGAAGAAGTTTCGTCCCGAATCCGGCTTTACCCTGATTGAGCTCATGATCGTCGTCGCGATCATCGGCATCTTGGCCGCCGTGGCCATCCCGCAGTACCAGAACTACATTGCCCGGTCGAAGATGAACGCGTCGCGGACCAACTATGACGCGGCGGTCAACTTCATCAAGAATGAGATCGCCAAGAAGGCCGCCGGGGCGACCGCGTCAATCACTCTTCTCGCGGACCTCAACTCCGGCGCCAAGAAGAGCGCATACGACAACACCGCGGACGCCTTTATCGCGGCGATCGCCGCTCCGGGTCAGTGCGTCGTCACCGGGCCAGACAACCTAAACGCCCAGCTTCCCGGTGTGCTCTACACCGTCAGCGCGGATACCACCGGCGATGGAGCCGTGGACACCCCAGTCGTGCAGATCGTCACCGAGTAACTCGAATGAGCGCGGGCAGGGGAGATGTTGAGAGCCTCTCCCCTGCCTATCTTTCTACCCACTTCGTCATCAGGATGAAGCGTGATGCAGCCGCACCGCCCAAGCCGCAGCTCTGAGACCGGATTCAGCCTCGTCGAGTTGATGGTCGTGGTGGCGATCATCGGCATCCTGGCCACGATGGCGATCCCTAACTATATGGGTTACGTCGCGCGCTCCAAGTACAATGCGGTTGTGGGGAACTTCGACATCGCTAACAACCTCGCCCGGGGAGAAATCGCCAAGAAGGCGGCAGGGGCCGCAGGGGCGCTGGTCACGGCGGCCGCATTGAAGGGTGTGCTAAACGAGGGGGATAGGCGCAGCCCCTACAACGTCGCCATTTCGGCGTTTCAGGTCGCAGGTGATGCGGATGCCGGCGCGCCCGGCACGGTGCTGCTTGACGACAGCGCGGTCGGCACCCTCGGCATCACGGCGTACGACGGCTCAGGGATCCCGCTCCCGGGAATGGCTGGCCTGAATATCGTTCTCGAATGAGAGGCAAATGATGGTTCTTCATCCGCCTAAGGCTGATAGGGGCTATACCCTTATCGAGATGATGATCACCGTGGCCATTATTGGAATCCTTGCCGCCGTGGCCATCCCCGTCTACAACGGATACACGCGGACGGGGAAAGAGGCGGAGGCGAAGGCCGGACTGTCGACGGTTGCTCTCCTCGAGGAGCAGTATTTTGCGGAGAATCGCGCCTATGTCGCGGGAGCCGACGCTGCTGCGCTGAAGGCCACGATTGATTTTCAGCCGGAGGCCAGTACCCACTTCACGTGGTCGGTGGTCGCCGGAGGAGCGGGCATTGCTACATCGTTTGTCGCGACTGCCGACGGCTCGGCCAACGGGCTGCCGATCTTCACGATCGACGAAGCGAACAACAAGACCAAGGATGGTGCTGCCGGCTGGTAGTGATCGCCCTGCGCCACGGAAGAGTTGGGCGGCCGACTGAAGTCGGCCCGACGTGTAGGACGGGTTTCAACCCGCCAAGCAACAGATCCAAATTCCCCGCCGAGGACCTACCCATACCCCATTTTTGTTTATTACGGATCGTAGGGCCGTGGTGTCCACCGGTCGTGATGGGTTCCGTGTGATTCCGTGGATTCCGTGGCCAACACGTCGCCGTTGGATAGTTACCTGCCCCTCGTGTCGGCTGCCATCCTCGGCCTGCTGATCGGCAGCTTTCTCAATGTCTGTATCTATCGACTCCCCAGGCGGGAGTCGATCGTGTTTCCACCCTCCCGTTGTCCGGCGTGCGGGAATCAAATTCGGCCGTGGGACAACGTGCCGGTGCTCGCGTGGTTTTGGCTGCGGGGCCGATGCCGTGATTGCGGCGGAGCGATCTCGTGGCGCTATCCCTTTATAGAGGCGGTCAACGGCGCGGCGTACGGCCTGATTGTCTGGCACTTTGGTCTCACCACCGAGGTGCTGATCTATGCCGCATTCTTTTCCACGCTATTGGTGGTCACGGTCATCGATCTCGATCATCAGATCATCCCCGATCGGATCTCGCTTCCGGGCATCCCGATTGCCTTCGCCTGTGCCATGTGGCTCGGCCGCATCACCTGGTGGGACTCGCTGCTGGGGGCGACGATTCCCGCCGCCCTCTTCCTCGCGATCATTATCCTGAGCCGTGGCGGGATGGGGCTCGGTGACGTCAAGCTGATCGCGATGATCGGCGCCCTGATCGGTTGGAGGCTCGCGCTTCTCACCATCCTTGTCGGGGCGGTCGCCGGTTCAGTCGTCGGAATTGGCTTGATGGTCTTCCAGGGCAAGGGGCGCAAGACGGCCGTGCCATTCGGCCCCTTCCTGTCGTTAGGGGCGGTGGTCAGCGTGGCGTGCGGTACGCCGCTGATTCAGTGGTACCTGGGGCTCGGGCGCTGGTAGCGGCGCGCCGATCTTACTCCCAGGGACCATGCCAACCGATCTTCCACCACAGCTTCTGCTTGCGGTCCCCACGCTATTGCTCGCGTGGTTCGTCGCGCGTCTCGTGGCGCGCCGTGCCCGGCAGATGGCTGACGGTGAGGAAGACGAGCGGGCCGGGCACCGTGACGAGTCGAGATTGGCCTTCGTGGCCTTGGAAGGGGCCCTCGGTGAGGTCAGCGCGGCGCGCGAGACACTTCAGCGCCAACGCGACCTTGCCGAGGCGGAGCGCCGCGAGACGGAACGGTACAGCGCCCTGATCCTCGGCTCGATGCACAGCGGCGTGATCGGGGTCTCCAAGCGGGGCTTCGTTCGTACCGCAAACCCGGCGGCCGGTGAGATTCTCGGCGTTCATCCACTCATGATGGTTGGACTACCGATCGAAGGGTGCCTGCGGGAGTGTCCAGCGCTCAAGCGGTGGATCACCGAGGTGCTTCACGGGCAAGGTGGCTACACGCGACGCGAGATCGCGGTGATGAGCCCCGGCGGGCGTCGGAAGTTGCTGGGCATTTCGCTCTCGCCGCTGACCGACCTCGGCGGGGAGGTAAGCGGGGCGGTGGTTCTATTCTCGGACCTCACCGAGGTGCGCCGCCTACGGGTAAAGGTGGAACTGAAGCGGCGCCTGGAGTCGATGGGCGAGATGCTTGCCGCGATCGCCCATGAGTGTCGCAATGCTATGGGGGCCGTGAGCGGCTACGCGCGCCTCCTGGAAAGGGGCGAGATCGGTGCCGGCGAGCGTGGAAAGGTCGTACAAGGAATACTACACGAGGTAGCCGCAATCGAGTCAGTGTTGGGTGAATGCCTCGACTTCGTACGGCCACGACCGGTGCGGCGCCGGCGTGTGGATTTGGGTGCTCTGCTGGAGGAAGTCGTGCTCGGGGTCAACCCCCTCGCCGCCGAGGCATCCGTCACGCTCGCCGCGGAGATCGCCGTGCCGGGGCCGAAACTGGAGGTAGACCCGGAACAGCTCCGTCAGGGGTTTGCCAATCTCTTGCGCAACGCCATTCAGGCGTCTTCAGCGGGTGCAACCGTCGAGATCTATGCGACGGTGCACGATGACGAGACGTATGAGGTGGTGATCGCTGATTGCGGCTGCGGGATTTCCGAAGAGGGCTTGGAGCACATCTTCGATCCGTTCTTTACCACGCGAGCCGAGGGGACTGGACTCGGTATGAGCATTGCGCAGCGCATCGTCATGGCCCACGAGGGACGTTTGGAGGTTGACAGTCACGTTGGCCGCGGGACGACCGTCCGGGTCGTATTGCCGATGGTAACGACTACGGCATTGGAGACTGCCTAATGGCCCGGTCCAGCCAGTTACTGGTGGTGGAGGATCGCCGGTCGATGCGGGAAATGCTGGCCCAGACCCTTGCCTTGGAGGGATACCGCGTGACCACGGCCGCGACGGCCGCGGCGGCCCGTGCCCGACTGGAGTTAGAGTCCGCCGATCTGATCCTGACGGACCTGCGCCTACCGGACGGGAGCGGGCTCGACGTCCTGGAAGAGAGTCGGCGCCGTTATCCCGGTGCGCCGGTGATCCTGATGACCGCCTACGGATCGGTGGATGTGGCCGTCGAGGCGATGCGTCGGGGGGCAACCGACTTCATCTGCAAACCATTCGACACCAATGAGCTCATCGATCGTATCGGGCAGCTGCTGGCGGAAGAGGCGGGAGGAGGGCACTCTGCGATGGAGATCGTCGGAGTCCCTTCCGTGGTGGTCGAGAGTGCCGCGATGCGTAATGTGTTCGCGAAGGCGCGTCGGGCTGCGGCGGCGACGGTGCCGGTCCTGCTGACTGGGGAGAGTGGTACCGGCAAGGAAGTGGTGGCGCGGTACATCCATGCTTCGGGGCCGCGGGCCGATCAGCCGTTTGTCGCGGTCAATTGCGCCGCGCTGCCGGCACAGCTTGTGGAGAGTGAGTTGTTCGGTCACGTGAAGGGAGCCTTTACTGGCGCGGATACCGAGCGCTTGGGGCTCATTCGCGAGGCGCACGGCGGCACGTTGTTTCTCGATGAACTGACCGAGATGGAACCCGGTCTGCAGAGTAAGTTACTGCGGGTGGTGCAGGACTCGCGGGTGACGCCGGTGGGTGGGACCCGTGCGGCGGCGGTGGATGTGCGGTACATCGCCGCGACCAACCGGGATATCGAGGCAGCGGTTGCCGCCGGCCACCTGCGGGAAGACCTGTTTTACCGACTTGCCGTCGCGGTCTTGCGTCTGCCTCCGTTACGCGAACGTTCCGAGGACATCTTGCCGCTCGCGGAGCGATTCCTGGCGGATGCTACCGGTGCTGGATCCGGAATCCATTTCTCATCAAAGGCCCGAGACCGCCTTATCCGCCACCGATGGGCCGGCAATGTTCGGGAGCTACGCAACTGCGTCGAACGCGCGGTGCTGTTCAGCGATGGGCCGGTCCTCGGTCCGGAGGAGTTGGAACTGTCTGCAGTCAATGCCGCGACGGCGCATGACCGACCTGACACCGGCGGTCCCTCGCTAGTGAAGGCTGGACAGCGCGCTGCCCGGCAAACCGAGCGCGCCCTGCTACTTTCTACCTTGGAGGCGGTTGGGTGGAACAAACGGGAGGCGGCCGATCGGCTCGGGATTAGTTACAAGACCCTGTTCAATAAGCTTCGGGACCTCGAGATTCCGAAGCAGCCGACACGACAGGTGACTTGAGCCGCGGTGTGGTTACACTTTGTTCAGTACCCACCGGTGGTGAAAAGGTCTCTTGTCGGAAGTGGTAGGAGTTCATTTCCTTTTGTTTTTCAATGGGATAAGTGCTGCTGCGGGTTGACACTTCCATGCTACATCCCTACTATCGAAGTGACTTAAGGTGTTCGTCGGAAGTGTTACGCCCACGACGGTCGGCGGTGTGAAGGAGCGACGCATGTTTGAGCGTTTTACGGATAAAGCCCGCAACATCATCATCTTAGCTCGTAAGGAAGCGGAGAGATTCAATCACGACTTCCTGGGTACCGAGCACATCCTATTGGGGATCCTGGCGCAGAACGATGAGTTTCCCATCCTGATCCTGCGCAAGCTCGGGATCGATCCGGAGCGCGTTCGCCAGGACATCGAGGCGGCGATCCCCAAGGGCACCAACACCCTGACCTACGATGAGATTCCCTTCACGTCCAAGGCACGTCGTGCTCTGGAGCTCGCGGTGGATGAGGCCCGGCTTCTCAAGCACAACTACATCGGTTCGGAGCATATTCTCCTCGGCCTGATTCGCGAGGAGGAAGGGATCGCTGGAAATATTCTGCGCAGCCTCGGTGCGAACATCTTCGGCGCGCGCCAGCTCACCATCAACATCCTGCAGCGCAACCTGGTGAAGAACGCGCCACAAAAAACCAAGAGTGAGACTCCGACCCTCGACGAGTTCGGTCGTGACCTCACCGAACTCGCTCGCGAGAACAAGCTCGACCCGGTCATAGGGCGCGATACGGAGATCGAGCGCCTTCTCCAGATCCTCAGCCGGCGTACCAAGAACAATCCGGTGCTCATCGGCGAGCCCGGCGTCGGTAAGACGGCGATCGTCGAGGGGCTGTCCCAGCGTATCGCCAACAACGAGGTGCCCGAGGGGTTGAACAACCGGCGGGTGGTCTCTCTCGACCTCGGCTCGATCGTGGCTGGGACCAAGTACCGTGGTCAGTTCGAGGAGCGGCTCAAGACAATCGTCAAGGAGATCACCTCGTCCCAGGGACGCATCATCACCTTCATCGACGAGCTCCACACCCTGATCGGAGCCGGTGCCGCCGAGGGATCGCTGGACGCCTCCAATATGCTCAAGCCGGCCCTGTCACGAGGCGAGCTCCAATGCATCGGCGCCACCACGCCGGCGGAGTACCGCAAGACTATCGAAAAGGACGGGGCGTTGGACCGACGTTTTCAACCCATTGAGGTGCCACCGGCTAGCATCGAAGAGTCGATCCAGATTATCGAAGGGTTGAAGCCGCGCTACGAGGAGCACCACTTCGCCAACATCACGTCCGAGGCGATCGAGGCAGCGGTCAAGCTTTCGGATCGGTACATCACCAATAAGTACCTGCCGGACAAGGCGATCGATGTCATCGATGAGGCAGGCTCTCGCGCCAAGCTTCAGAAGTACATCATCCCGGACTCGTTGAAGGCCAAGGAGCAGGAGATCGCGGAGGTCATCAAGGAGAAGGAGGTCTACATCAAGCTCCAGGAGTTCGAGAAGGCCGCCAAGCTGCGGGACCGCGAGGAGCGCCTGATCGAGGAGTACGATCAGGCCAAGGACGAGTGGCGTGAGCAACAGAACAAGTCCAAGGTCTCCATCACGGTGGAGAACGTAGAATACATTGTCTCCAAGATGACCGGCATTCCCCTGGTTCGCCTGGAGGAGACGGAGACGGCGAAGTTGTTGCGCATGGAGGCCGATCTGCACAAGCGGGTGATCGGGCAGGACACTGCGATCTCCGCCGTCTCCCGCGCCATTCGTCGTTCCCGGGCGGGCCTCAAACACCGGCGCCGTCCGATCGGCTCCTTCCTGTTCTTGGGACCGACCGGTGTGGGCAAGACGGAGCTGGCACGGTCCCTGGCCAAGGTCCTGTTCGACGACGAGAACGCGATGATCCGCGTCGACATGTCCGAGTTCATGGAGAAGTTCACCGTCTCAGCCCTGACCGGCGCCCCCCCCGGCTACGTTGGCTACGAGGAGGGTGGCCAGCTTACCGAGAAGGTGCGGCGCAGACCGTATTCGGTGGTCCTTCTGGACGAGATCGAGAAGGCCCATCCAGACATCTTCAACATCCTTCTGCAGGTGCTCGACGACGGCCACCTTACGGATAACTACGGTCGTCTGGTCGATTTTTCGAACACCGTCCTGATCATGACCTCCAACCTCGGTACGCGCTCCATCGAACGCGACAATACGGTCGGGTTTGGCCGGGAGGAGGGATTCCTCTCCATGGACAAGATCAGTGGCAACGTCATGGAGGCCGTGAAGGATCGCTTCAACCCCGAATTCCTCAACCGTCTTGATGAGGCGGTGGTTTTCCATCCACTGGAGAAGGTGCACCTGCGCGACATCGTCAGCCTATTGATCAGCGACCTCAACAAAGACCTCGCCGAGCGCGACTTGGTCGTCGCGGCCAACGATCCTGCCCTTGATTGGCTGATAGACCGTGGCTACGACCCGAAGTTCGGTGCTCGCCCTTTGCGCAGGACCATCCAGAAATATCTCGAAGATCAGCTCTCCGAGATGATCTTGCGTGGCACCGTGGCTCCCAACACGTTGGTTCGCATCGATCTCGATCCGGCAACCAACCAGCTCACCTTCGCCAATGAGCCGCGCCCCACGGGGGAGACGGTGGTCGAAGCGGGCGCTGCGGAGGAAGAGGTGGCAACCGGTGCTGAAACCGGGGCGTGACGCCGCGACCGTAAAGGGCCTTCCGCGTTGCCTTCGCCGGATCGTGAGTGGGGCGGCGGCAGGCGAGCGTGGGATGGTGCTCCCCGCCGATGTGGTGGGAGAAATTCAAGGCGGCGGTGAAACGATCGTGCTCGTCGGCCCGCTTCCCGAGCCGGAGCCGCTGTTCGCGTGGCGAGGGAAGGGTAGGGGGTACGGAGAAGGATGACGTCTGCGGAGTTGGGCCACTCCAAGCGAGAGTCGGAGGCACTCACATAACGGCGTAGGTGGATTCGGCGTGAGGGGCTCTGGGCGGCTACCGTAAACGGCGTGCCCAGGGCTGGAGTGCTCCCCTGTGTTCAAGCCACCTGGTTGTTGTTGCGCGCGGAACTGGGCGGGGGATGGGTAGTGCAAGGCCTGGTGGGGACGGTGTTCGTTGTAGAAGCGGATCCACCGACCGATCGTGCGCCGTGCGTGGTCGAAGCTGCGAAAGTTGTGCTGCCAAGAGCCCTCCTCTTTGAGGCTTTTGAAGCAGCGCTTGATAATCCCGTTCTGCTCGGGGGTGGAGGGGGTGATGAACTCCTGGGTGAGCTTGTAGTCGCGGCAGGCGGCACGGAAGCGGCGCCTCTGGAAGATCAGGCCGTCGTCGGAGCGGACCACCGGCGTTTGGCCCGAGGGGCGCAACGTTCCGAGGCGCGTTCTGCCTCCTTGGCACGACTGCGCAGGGGTGGCCGAATGGCCATGGAACCCGCGGCCGGATCCGCGTGGAATCCGTGGCCGGATGCCGGTGGAATGGGTGGCCGAATGGGCGTGGAATACGCACCAGTTCCTCGGCCAGCTCGACGACCGGATGCGGGCGGCGGTGCTGGGCAACGTGGGGACCCTGGTCTCGTTCCGCGTGGGGGCGGAGGATGCCCGGTTGCTGGACGATGTCTTCGCCCCCAGCCTCGGCCACCGCGATCTCATGGCGCTCCCGTATTGGAACGCCTACGTCTCGACCCTCGCGGGCCAGCAGGTCTTGGCGCCGTTCAGCCTGGCGACGCGCAGGGCTGAGCACGTGGCCGACGGGGGCCGGCTGACCGAGATACGCGCGGAGGGCCGCCGCCGGTATGCGACGCCGCGGGCCGAGGTCGAGGCGCGCCTGGCGGCCCAGTCGGAAGGAGAGGAGGCGAAGGCGGAATGAGCGGCGCGCGCCGGGGCCGGCGAGGTTGACTCTGCGCCTTCGGAGTGGGCGCCGCTACGGGCCGCGGCGACGCGTCTGTGTCCCCGAAAACGGGACAACTCCAGGTGAGCGCTGCGGGACATTCCGTGGATTGGTTGCGATCCATGAAACCCGTTGTCTTGGTGAGGTCAGCGTCCGAAGATAGGCCGTGACGGGGGCGCGGCTTAACTTTGTGATTCGGGGTGATGGTGATGAAAGGTGTGCAGTTCGTCGTGGATGAGGAGGGGAACAAGACGGCGGTCGTCATCGACCTACGGGTCAATCGCGAGCTGTGGGAGGACTTCGTGGACAGTCGCCTTGCTCAAGAACGGGCAGATGAACCGCGTGAGTCCATCGAGGAGGTAAGGAAGCGGCTGGCGTTCCAGGGCAAGCTCGACGCCCGTGGCTGACTACGCCATCACCTTCGCGCGCGCTGCGCGCAATGAGCTTGAGGCACTGGCTCCGGCGCTGGCGACACGGATCTTCTCCCACATCGAGGATGTTGGCGGCAGACCCTCGCCCAAGAGGCAGCAAGAAGATCAAGGGGGGAAGGAACCTCTGGCGCATCCGGATCGGTGACTACCGGGTGGTGTACACGGTGGACGATCCGGACGCGATCGTGGATGTCGTCGCCGTTCGCCATCGGCGCGATGCCTATCGATAGGCGCGGTGCCATAGGCGCGGTGCTGGGTCCCGGCCGCAAGATGGCGGGATACTGGGTGACTGGCAGCCAGTGGAGCCGGGAGGGGGGCGCTCCCGGGTCTAATGGCGGGCGAGGTGGAGGCGTTCTTGGCGGCCACGCGGGCGAGAGAGGAGGCGGCGGAGAGATGAAGGACGCTCGGACGGCTGCGCCACGGGTGGACTCCACGCGCCGGGAGTGGGCGCCGTTTTTGTCCGCGGCCGCGCGGCTATTCCCCTGTACCCGGCGCGCGCCACTGACGCCGGCCCAGCTTCTCCAGACCTTGTGGGCGCTGGAGCCCCGCGCTGTGGAGACGGGGTTGTGGGCGCTGGGGGGGGGAGCCGGCGGCGGTGCTGGCGGGGCTCGATCTCGGGCGGCGGCGGGATCCGAGTGGGCGGGCGACCGCCCGGCCGGTGGTAGCACCGGCCGGGCGGCAGGCGCTGGAGATGGCGGCGGCGATCCATGGCGACGGACTCACCCGTGCCGTGCGGCTGCTCGGGGCGCTGGTCACCTTGGGCCACGTGTTGCCCGGCGGCGCGACGCCAGACCAGAGGGCGCGCAATCGGTTCTGGGCGCAGGTCCAGGGTGCGGCGCGGCACGCGCCGGGAGAGGCGGCGGAGCGGGATCTCGTGGCCGGGGTGGCCAGAGGGTCGTTGCCCCCCGTGGTCCCCCGGGACGACGTGACCGGCCGGGTGGTGGAGGTCCTCTGCCGACTTCGCGGCCGGGTCGTCGCCCTGGTGGGGCCGGAGGGGGTGGGCAAGGGCAGCGTGGTGGCGGACCTCGCCTGGCGGATCGCCCAGGGGGCCGTGGCCGCGCCGGTGCGCCCCCTGCGCCTGGTGGGGCTGGAGGGGGTGTGGTCGCGCGAGGGAGCGCGGATGGGCGATTACCTTGCCGGGTGGCTCGACCAGCCGGTCGGGGATTGCCGGGTGCCGGTGGTGGACGGAGCAACCTTTCGTCTCCTCCTCGAGGAGGACGCCGCCGCCCTCGGCCGTCTCCTGCTGGCCTACGAGGCGTCGCACCGGCCGCTGCTCCTCGTGACCAGCGCCCCGCTTCTCGACCGCCTCGGCCGGCAGTGGCCGGAGTCGCTGGCCAGAGTGGCGCGCGTCCCGGTGAGCGAGCCCCGGCCACCCTTTGTCGAGCAGGTGGTGAGGTGGCAGGCGGCGCGGATCGGCGCGGCGGGCGGTGTGCAGATCTCCGACGGCGCGTGCGACACAGCCGTGGAGGTAGGGCAACGGGTGCTGCGTGGCCGCTTCTTCCCCGCCAAGGCGGTCGACCTTCTCGACGACGCCGTGGGGCGGGCGGTGGCGGCGGGCAAGGGGGATGTGTCGGCCGAGGACGTCCGCGACGCGGCCTCGGCGGCGGCGGGGATCCCTATCGACCACCTCGACCCACAGGGGATGCTCCTCCCCAACCTCGCACGCGACCTCGAGCGCCGGGTGGTGGGCCAGGAAGAGGCGATCGGGGAGGTGGCGGAGCGGTTGCGGGTGGTGAAGGGGAGCTACGATCAGGAGCCGCACCGGCCGGACGGGGTCTTCCTCTTTACCGGGCCGTCCGGTGTGGGCAAGACCGAGCTCGCCGAGGCCCTCGCCGAGGCGCTCTTCGGCGTGACGTGGCGGCGCCACCTGATCCGCAAGCACATGTCCGAGTTCAGCGAGGCGGTGGCGGTGACCAAGCTGATCTCCGCGGCCCCGGGCTACGAGGGCCACGCCACGACCCGCACCCTGGTGGACGAGGTGCGGGAGCGGCCCGCCTCGGTCCTGCTGCTTGACGAGATGGAGAAGGCCCACCCGGAGGTCCACACCCTCTTCCTCCAGGTCTTCGAGGAGGGGCTCCTCACCGACGCCCGCGGCCGCACGGCCCAGTTCGGCGAGGTGACGGTGGTGATGACCACCAACGTCTATGAGGATCTGGATGCGCGCCTTGGTTTTGAGAGGGACAAGGTTCAGGCGCACGAGGCCTTCGACGAGGAGGCGGCACTCCTGAAGGTCTTCCCGCGGGAGCTGGTCAACCGTTTCAGCGACACCATCCGCTTTCGGCGCCTCGCCGAGGGGGATCTCGCGACCATCGTCCGATGTCACCTGGTCCCGAACCTCCGGGCGCGGCTTGCCAGAGACGGCGTGGTCCTCACCGTGGAGGAGGGCGTCTGCGGGTGGCTGGCGGAGAAGGGGGAGTCGGCCCGCTATGGTGCCCGCCAACTGGCGCGGATCTTCGACGACCGCATCACCGTGCCGATCGTGGCGCGGCTCCATGGCGAGCGGGCACAGGGTGGCTCGGCGGTCCGCGTCTCCGTGGGCGATGGCGGGCCGGCGTTGCGATGGGAGGGCGGCGGGCGGCCGGCGAGGCGGCGTCGCTGATGGCGGGAAGTCGGCGGCACCGACCGCGGGGTATCGGATACGAGTAGGGCGGGCTCTGCCCGCCATGCCGGGCGCAGCCCGGCCTACGGGACGGCGCACTGCCCGCATCTTTTGGCTGGGTCCTCGTCCGAGGTAGGAGCCGGTTGCACCGGCGACCCGCGCCGCCAGGCGCGGCCGGGCGGCCCCCCCGGGCCGGAGCCGCCACGGGCACGGCATGCCGTGCCCTACTAACCCCTGGCATGCCCCCCCGGACAGGTCGGCATCCACCTGCCAACCAAGCGGCCGCACGCCCAAGGGGAGCGTGCGCCTTCGACACTAAATTCCCCTCAGCCGGTGTCTCAAAGCGCTTGACACGCGCCGCCCCTGCAACGCCGGGTTCGGCCCATTTTCACGCGCGCCGGGAATGGCGTGCCACGTACTGACGAAGCACGCTGTCCATTCGCGACTGCCAACCTTCACGGGTGGATTTGACGTGTCCCGATCACCCGCGCGAGCAAGCCACAACCAGCGCGCTTGCTCGCGTCGGTGTGGATCGGGGAGTTATACCGCAACGTCGACGTAATCGACTTGGCTCGAAGGCTGGGGAATGGGGGTGCCGTCTTCGCGGAGTCCGGCGAGATGAAGTTCGATGGCCTCGCGCAGAACCTTCTCGGTTTCTTTGACCGTAGCGCCGGCCGCGACGCAGCCCGGGAGATCGGGCACGTAGCCCGAAAAGTTCTCCTCCGCCTTCTCGATCACGATCGCGTAGCGCATGTGAGCCTCACTTCTTGAGCCCGGACTGCTTGAGGATACTATTGAGCGTCCCGGGTGCCAAATCATCGCTCGGTTTCCCGGCCAGGCTTGGAGGGGTGCTTGAATTGCCTGTGACTTCCGCGAGTCGCGACGAGATACCAACCGTCTTCGTGCAGCATCCGCAGAACCTCGCTGACCTCTTCGGCAGTACGACGACCCGTGTCCGCTTGTTGTCCGCCGACGTGGATATGCCCGACCGGACCCTGCTGGACATCCACTCCCTGGGCCCGGACATGGGGTGGTGGCGCGTCCCGACGCCGATGTTCTAAGCGGAGAAGTTTCCCACGGCCGTGATCAGGCCCGTATCGCCGCCGCCGGCCTGGGAGGGTCCTGCTGTCAGAAGCCGACCGCCGCAGGGCGTGGGGGCTCATGGCCATGGCAGGCGAGGCGTTCGAGGTAGTCGAGGAGGATCGGAGCGAGGCGGATGGCGCGGGGTTTGAGCGCGGCGTAGCCGAAAAACAGGTTCAGCTCCAGGAAGTAGGGGTGGCCGCCCACCATGGCGATGTCGAAGCCGGCGTAGTTGATCCCCAGCTCCCGGGCGATCCGTTCCGCGAGGGCCACCGCGGCCTCGGGCACGTCGGCGAAATCCGCCTCGGCGCCGGCGGCGATGTTGTGATGGAACCCGTCGCCGCCGCGGCGCCAGTAGGCGGTGACCACCCGGTCGCCCACGTAGACCACGCGCAGGTCGGCCTCCAGGGGGAGGTACTCCTGGACGTAGAGCACCTCCAGGCGCCGGGCGTGGTCGGCCAGGTCGGCGCGGCTCTCCACCAGGAAGATCCCGCGGCCCATGGAGTTGCGCGGCTCCTTGAGGACCAGGGGAAAGCAGAGCTCTTCCACCACCTGCGCCACGGCGGCGTCCGTGGCGGGCAGGATCAGGGTGCGGGGCAGGTGGGCGGGGACCAGGGCGTCGATGGCGCGGGTCATCTCCACCTTGTTGTAGCCCACGTAGTAGCTGGCCGGGCTGGGGAAGATACGGGCCTTGAGGGCGTAGAGCAGGGCGTTGACCTGCCACGTCTCCGGGAAGAGCACCCAGTCCGCGGCCTGGATCTCGTCGCGATGGCGCAGCAGGTGCTCGGGCTTGATGTAGCGCACCGCGGGCAGACCGAGGGAGCGGTACGGGTTGAACGACAGCAAACGCATCACGCGCACCTTCCGAACGCAACCCGCCGGCTCCGCGACCACGCCGTGGCCGGGCGCCGTCTTTTAGCTCGCCTGCCGGCAGTTTGCTATCCCCAGCAGACGGCCTAGGTAAGCACCAGGGCGGCAATGCAGAAGGCGAAGAAGCCCAGCAGGAAGGCGATGCCGATGTTGCTGCGCAGCTCCGGGTGGCGCCGGAGGTAGCGGTCGACGTCGGCGATGAAGGTTCTCGGACGGATCTGCATGGCGTTTGCTTTTTACGGATACCGTGGTGTCGTCGCCGATTGTCTTCCGTTGCACGCTTCCGTTGGTGTCCGCTGGCGGCTCGGTAGGTCGGGCTTTGCCCGACATGGCGGGCGGAGCCCGCCCTACTTGCCGCTCGCACCGAGGAAGTGCGTGCAGACGAAGTCGGCGATGGCGTCGGGGTCGTTGAGGTCGAGCACCGGCAGGTCGGTCGCCACCGGCAGCGGCGCGTCGGTGGCGATGGCGATGACGTCCTCGTCGTCCGGGAAGAGCAAGGGCTGGTGGAGGCTGGCGCGGTGCAGCTCGATCTTGGGGATCGCCTCGTCCTTGAACCCCTCCACCAGGATCAGGTCGGCGCGGCCCGGGTCCAGGTGGGCGAAGAGGCGCTCGAGGTCCGGACGGTCGTCGTGGGGGTCCTCCACCATCAGGGCCCAGCGCTGGCTGGAGGCGACCAGCACCTGGTCGGCGCCGGCCTTGCGCAGCTCGTAGCTGTCCTTGCCCGGCTGGTCGATGTCGAAGGTGTGGTGGGCGTGCTTGACCATGGCGACGCGCACGCCGCGTCCCTTGAGCAGGGGAATGAGGCGGCAGAGCAGGGTGGTCTTGCCCGTGCCGCTGAAGGCGGCGAAGCCGAGGATCGGCACCGGTCGATCGGCTAGGGCGCCGGCCGCCACCCGGCGCTCCACCGCGCTCCGGTCGGCCGGGGTATTCACGTTGACGAACGCCTCCGCGCAGTCCGCGAAGTCCGCCACCGCCAGGCGCTGCTGCTGGCACCACTCCTCCACCTTGTGGCCGCCGTCCGCCACGTAGGCCAGCAACCGTGGGAGCAGGGTGCGGCGCAGGAGGGCGAAGATCGGCTGGAGGCGGCCGCCGTCGTGCGCCACGCACAGATCGGCGTCCTCCGCGATGAGCCGCGCGTGCAGGCGGGCGGCGAGGTCGGCGGGCAGGAGCGGCCCGTCGCAGGGGACGGTGAGGAGGTACGGCGTGTCGGCCGCCTCCATGGCGCTGGCGATGCCGGCGAGGGGGCCGTGGTAGCCGGTGATCGCGTCCGCCACCACCGCGCAGCCCAGGGCCGCGTATCGCTCGCGGTTGCGATTGGCGTTGATCAGCACCCGCCCCACCTGGGGCCGCAACGCCGCCAGCACGTGGGCTACCAGGGGCCGGTCGTCGATCTCGACCAGCCCCTTGTCCGCCCCCCCCATGCGCCGTCCCCGCCCCCCGGCGAGGATCACCCCGGTGATCTGGCTCCGCAGGTCATCCGCCATGGTGACCTCCTGGAGCCTGGTAGAGGCACAAGTGTTTCTTTAACGCAGAGGCGCAGAGACGCAGAGGAGCGGAGAAGTTGACGCTCTCCCAGGATGGCGGAGGAACGCCTCGGCTCGGGCGGTTTCCGGCGACGATCGCATGGGTGCCTTCGCTTACACCTCGAAGGACAGGAAGCTCACAAAAAAGTAACGGTGGACTCCCTCCCGTGAGCCTTGTGCTCGCCGTAGAAATGGATCTCTGCGTCTCCGCGCCTCTGCGCATCTGCGTTAAGTAGTTCACAGAAGCCACTATCGAACCTTGGATAGATCGCATGGAGAGACGGCGCCGCGCTCGGTGATGATCGCTCGCACCAGCTCCCGTGGGGTCACATCGAAGGCCGGGTTGCGCGCCTGGCTGCCGGGGTTGGCGGTGCGCACCCTTCGCTCGGCGCCGTCCGCGTCCACGCCCTGGGCCGAGAGGACCTCGTCGCCGTCACGCTCCTCGATGGGGATCTCGGCGCCGGCGGGACAATGCCAGTCGATGGTCGAGGTCGGCGCCGCCACGTAGAACGGGATGCCGAAGTGGGCGGCGCAGATCGCCTTCTCCAGGGTGCCGATCTTGTTCGCTACGTCGCCGTTGGACGCGATGCGGTCCGAGCCGACGATCACCAGGTCCACCTCGCCGCGGCTCATAAGATGAGCGGCGGCGTTGTCGGCGATCACCCGGTGGTCGATGCCCTCCTGGGCCAGCTCCCACGCGGTGAGCATCGCCCCCTGGCCGCGCGGCCGCGTCTCGTCGGCCAGCACCGAGACGCGCTTGCCGGTCCGCGCCGCGGTGTAGACCGGCGACAGGGCCGAGCCCCAGTCCACGAAGGCGAGCCAGCCGGCGTTGCAATGGGTGAGGACCCGGGCACCGTCCGGCACCAGGGGCTCGCCGCGGCGGCCGATCTGCTCGCAGGCGGCCGCGTCCTCATCCGCGATCGCCTGGGCCACGGCCACGGCCCGCTCCCGCGCATCGTCCAGGGTGGCGCTCGCATCGACGACCGCCGCCACCCGCTTCACCGCGTAGAACAGGTTCTGCGCGGTCGGCCGGGTCGCGCAGATCGCCGCGGCGTCCCGGGCCACCTCCTCGCGCCACCCATCCCCCTCGGCGCGCAACACCGCCTGTGCCATACCGTAGGCGGCGGTGGCCCCGATCGCGCCGGCCCCCCGCACCCACATCTCCCGGATCGCCGTGCAGGTCTCGGTCACGGTTGCGAGGGCGACTATGGCGAAGCGATGCGGCAGCCACCGCTGATCGATCATCCGCACCGTGGGGCCGTCCATCCACACGGTGCGGTAATGGGTGCCGTTGACGTTCATCCGAGATTTCCGGGGCTGCCCGAGCAGTCCCCTTTGTACACGCCGGTACCGGACCGAGGAAAGTCAAGGCCAACGGGGGAAACCACGCCCTCATTGTTGTGCATCGCGGAGGCGGTCGCGACGGCCATCCGTGACGGACGTCACCCGCGTCGGGAAATGATCACGTCGTGGTAGGTCAGTTTGACCCTTTATGATGCGTGACCTACACTTTGTCTATCGATCAGCGAAAGGTAGGGCAATGCAGACGACGATCTCCAGCAAGTTTCAGGTGGTTATTCCCAAGGCCATCCGGGAGCGTCTCGATCTACGTCCCCGGCAGAAGCTAACCATCCTGGAGAAGGGCGGGATTCTTTACCTGGTGCCCGACCAAGAGGTGAAGGCGCTGCGCGGTATTGCCAGCGGGGTTGAGGTGGTCGACTACCGTGACAAGTCCGACCGCCCGTGATGGTCCTGATCGATTCCTGCGGCTGGCTCGAGTACTTCACCAACGGCCCGTTGGCCAGCGACTACGCCGCGTTGATTGAAAGCGCGGAAAGACCGCTGGTCCCGGTGATCGTGCTCTACGAGGTCTACAGGTTTCTCCGGCGCACGCACGGAGAAGCGACCGCGTTGCTCGCCGCCGCACAGCTCTACAAGGGCGAGGTCGCCGACCTGAACGCCGCCTTGGTGCTGGAGGCCGCCGATCTCTCGCTGGATCACGGGCTGGCGATGGCAGACGCCTTGGTGTGCGCGACCGCGAGGCACCACGTCACCGAGCTCGTCACCTCCGACGCCGATTTCGAAGGGCTGCCGGGAGTCCGCTTGATCCCGACGCCGTAGCCACCGCCACCTCCACGGATACGCGAACCAGCCAGAACCGCCTCTTCCGTCGACGTCCGCCGCGTGGTGGACGCGGGTTCCCGTGATCGGCGGGACCACGGACGACGAGCGCGGCCGGTGCTACGAATTCCCCGCAAAGCTGATATGTTTACAGCGAATCGAATGGTTCGCCTTGGCCGCCGTGGCGGATGACTATCGGGGGTAGGAACGATGTCTACTAATAAAGAGGAAACGCTCCGGCTGGTGCTGGAGGTCGGTAACGACACGGATGGCGATGCGGAGGAGGTCGATCGCCTGACCCGCCGCCTGCGCCGCGAGATCCTCGATCGAGAGGTCGAGTCCGCCGAGCTGGTCACCACCGGTGAGATCCCGGCGGGTGCCCGCGCCGGGGAGGTGATCGCCATCGGCTCCCTGCTCGTCACCGTGCTGCCGTCGGTGCTGCCCAACTTGATTGACCTGCTCGGCGGATGGCTCAAGCGGGACACCCGCCGCACCATCAAGATCAAGCTCCAGCGCGGCGAGACCTCCGTGGATGTGGAGCTCGATCCGCGAAGCTGCTCGACGGAGGAGCTACAGGGCTTGGTCGATTCCCTCGGCCACGCGCTCTCCTGACGGCGGCGCGGCGCGCCCGCAAGTGACCGGACACAAGCCACCCCATCCCCGAGGGTTCGGACATGGCCCGCCTCGCCCTGCTGATCGGCAGCAGTCAATACGACGATCCGAAGCTGGCGCAGCTCAAGCTGCCGGAGACGGACGTCGCGCGCCTGTCCGAGGTCCTGAGCGACCCGGAGATCGGCCACTTTGACGAGGTCACGCCGCTGCTCAACGGCCGCTTCTTCGAGGTCCAGCGCGCCATCGTCCACTTCTTCGCAGGCAAGAAGCGCGACGACCTACTACTGCTCTATTTCGCGGGCCACGGGGTGCGGGACGATGAGGGTCACCTCTATCTCGCCCTGCGCGACTCGGAGCTGGCACACGACCTGATTCGCGCCACCGCCGTCCCCGCCGCCGTCGTCACCCGGGAGATGGACCGTTGTCGCTCGCAGCAGCAGATCCTCATCCTCGATTGCTGTCACTCCGGCGCCTTTGCTCGCGGTGCCCGCAGCGCCACCGGCGCCCGGGTTGGCACGGCCACCACCTTCGAAGGCACCGGCCGGGGCCGGGTGGTCCTCACCGCCACCGACGAGACCCAGTATGCCTTCGAGGGCGACGAGGTCACGGGCGCGGCCGAGAGCTCGGTCTTCACGCGCCACCTGATCGCCGGGCTCGCGACCGGGGCGGCCGACGTCAACCACAGTGGGACCATCACCATCGACGAGCTCTACGACTACGTCCATGCCAGGGTCCTGGAGGAGACCCCCAAGCAGACGCCGGGCAAGTGGACGTACAAGCAGCAGGGCGACATCGTGGTCGCCCGCAGCCCGCGCCGCCTCGTCGTTCCGGCCGAGCTGCCCGCGGAGCTGCGCGCGGCCCTGGAAAGTGGCCACTCCTTCCAGATGGTCGGTGCCATCACCGAGCTCGAGGCGATGCTGGCCGGCGCCGACCCGGGACTGGCTCTCACCGCCGGGGCGTGGCTGGAGCGCCTCGCGGGCGAGGACAGCCGGCGGGTCTCGGATGCCGCGCACAAGGCCCTGGCGCGCATGCAGACCGAGAAGGCCGCGCCGCCCGAGACCGTCGAGTCGGTCCCGGAGACCGTAGCGTCGGCCGGATCCGCGCCGGAGCCGGCGTTCGCCGAGACCGTGGCCCGGAGCGACGCCGCGGCGACCGTCGAGTCAATCACCACCCTTATCCCTCCCGAGCGAGCCACCCAACGCCGGACGACCCACGAGCCTACTCCCGCTCGGCACGCGGCCGGCAAGGCCGGCACCGTGCCTGTTGTCGCCGGCACCGCCTACCAGCGCCTCGCCGCCTTGCTCCAGGCCGGTGACTGGAAGAACGCGGATCTGGAGACCCGCAGCGTCATCTGTACCGCGATCGGCAAGGGATCGCGCAGCGGCCTGTGCGAGGCGGAGGTCGCCGAATTTCCCTGCCGGGTGCTGCGGGAGCTCGACGCCCTGTGGACCAGCCACTCCGGGGGCCGCTTCGGCTTCACCGTTCAGGCCCGCCGCCTCCGTGAATGTGGCGGTGACCCGAACCGCTTCGCGACGGAGATCGGCTGGATCCACGAGGGGCTGTGGATCTTCTACGCCGATGTCCGCTTCGCCGCCGATGCCCCGCCCGGCCACCTACCGGTGGGAGGGCCGGCGGGGCTGCTGGCGGACTCGAGCTACGCCATTGCCTTCAAGGCGCCGATCGAAAATATCAAGTCCCAGTGGCTCGACCATAATCGTCGGTTCCTCCCCGGTCAGAGTGTGCGGAGCGGGAAGCCGACGGCGTGCAGGGGGTCGTTTGGGGCAGGGTGGGTCGAGATGGGGGGTGGGTGGCGGGGCAGGTGGGCTGATTGCGGC
>Ga0326597_10000495_pt1 | contig 70008 bp, 55 predicted proteins | sample RVTome_12_FD_203789 | JGI IMG/M metagenome (GOLD analysis project Ga0326597, IMG submission 203789) | Soil microbial communities from uranium-contaminated site in the Upper Colorado River Basin, Wyoming, United States - RVT100D185 | ecosystem: Environmental > Terrestrial > Soil > Contaminated >...
CGCGCTGCCACACCGGCCTTGCCCCGATCAGCGCCAGGCCTTGCGCGATATCGTCGCCCCCGGTGCGCATGTTGGCCGTACCCCAGGCCGACAGCGCCATGTGCCGCGGAAAGGCGCCGTTGCGCTGACGGAAGTCCTCGGCGAGGAGCGCGGCCGAGCGCTGGCCCAATGCCCAGGCGGCCTCGCTCGGCACCGCTCGGCAGTCGACCGAGTAGAAGTTGCGCCCGGTGGGGAGGACGTCGCTGCGCCCGCGCGTCGGCGCGCCGGAGGGGCCGGGAGCGACGAACCGGCCGCCGAGCGCGGTGGCTATGGCATCGATCTCCGCCGCCCCGCTCTCGAGAACCGCCGGGCGAAGGCGGGTCTCGATCTCGGCGAGCACCGCGCGGGTGGCCGTCCAGCCGGGCTCGGGGCGTAGGCGCCTCGCGACCAGCGCCTCGGCGAGGAGCTCCAGCCGCTCGACCGTGTCGCCGTGGCTGCGCCATGTATCGGTCGTGATGGAGGCGAGAGGCTGCGGCCGGGCCCCGTCCCAGCTTCGCGCGGCATCGGCGTCCAGCGGATCGAGATCGAGTCCGAGGTCGTCCGCCAGCGCCCGGGTGAGCGAGGCATCGCCCCCGTCGCCCGCCCCGCGCGGCACCCGGGCGAGCGCGACGAGGAGCCGGCCCAGACGCGCGCCCTCGGGCGGGCACCCGAGAACATGGAGACCGTCGCGGATCTGAAGCTCCTTGAGGTCGCAGAGATGGGCGTCGAGCTTGGTCAGGGCCGACACGTCGTCTTCGGAACTCTCAATGCCGCAGTCGGCATCGAGGCCGCTCGCCCGCGCCCGCTCCAGGATGTCGCGGCGCAGGTGGGCCGCGCGGCGCGGATCGACGAGGCTCGCCTCGAAATATTCATCGACCAGCACCTCGATCTCGCGCAGGGGCCCATAGGTTTCGGCGCGGGTGAGGGGAGGGGTCAGATGGTCGACGATGACGGCGGCGGCGCGGCGCTTGGCCTGGGTGCCCTCGCCGGGATCGTTGACGATGAAGGGATAGATCACCGGCACCGGGCCGAGCGCCGCGTCCGGGAAGCAGCCGGATCCGAGCGCCAGTGCCTTGCCCGGCAGCCATTCGAGATTGCCGTGCTTGCCCACCTGGACAATCGCATGGGCCCCGAACCCTGTGCGCAGCCAGGCATGGAAGGCGAGATAGCCATGGGGCGGGACGAGATCGGGGTCGTGATAGCTCGACTTCGGGTCGATATTGTAGCCACGCGCCGGCTGGACCGCGATCGCGAGATTACCGAACCGGTGCGCCGGGAGCCGGAGACCGCCCGCCGCCGCGTCGAAGAAAGGATCGCGCTCGGGCGCCCGCCAGCGCGCGGTGACGGCGCCCCGCACCGTTGCCGGCAATGTCCGGAAAAAGGCGGCGTAGTCCGCGGCTGAAATCGTCTCGCCGGTGGTGATCGGAGACCCGCGCGCGGCATTGGTCGGCCCGGCGAGGAGCAATTTCATCAGTTGAGCGCCCGAGCGCGGCGCGGCGCCGATGTCGTAGCCGTCGCGCGCCAGCCGGTCGATGATCCGGGCGACGCTCCGCGGCGTATCGAGGCCGACGCCGTTGCCGATGCGGCCGTCGCGGTTCGGATAGTTGGCAAGCACGATCGCGATCCGGCGCTGGAGCTCGGGCGCCGCGCCGAGCCGCACCCAGGCCGCGGCAAGGTCGGCGACGGCGCGGGTGCGCTCTTCGTCGGCGGCGTGGACCATGACCCGCGCCTCGGTCGCGTTGTCGAACCGGGCTTCGGCCTTGAACGCGATCGCGCGGGTGATGATGCGTCCGTCGAGCTCGGGCAGGGCGACATTCATGGCGATGTCGCGAGCGCCGAGCCCGCGCGGCGAGGCGGCCCACGCCTCGCGGCTCGACCCGGCGAGGATCGCCTGGAGGACCGGCCTGGCGCCGCCGTCGAGGACGGTGCTGACCTCGCGTGCGCCCGGCGCCGACAGCGCAAAGCCGGTGCAGTTGACGACGATCGCGGGGCTCACCGTCTGCAGATGCCGAGCGGCGATCGCCGCGGCGTCCGCGTCCTTGAAGCTGTGGGCGAAGATCGGCAGCGCGTTGAGGCCGGCGCGCGCGAGGGCTTCGATCAACGCGTCGACCGGCCCGGTCTGGCCGCCGAGCACCAGCGCCCGGTAGAAGGTGATGGCGGCGGCCGGCCGTCCAGCGGTCCAGCGCGCGCGAATGTCGTCCAGCGACGGCGCGTCAAGACCGGGCCAGTAGAGCCCGGCCGGCAGAACCGGGCGGGCGGTCTCCGGCTCCGGTCCCTCGCCCAGCAGGTGGCGGATGAAGCCGAGCGCTCGGCCCATGTTGTCGATGCCGCCCTCGATGAAATAGCGCCACAAGGTCCGGTAGTCTTCAGCCTTGATCGTCGAGGCGCGCATCAGCGCCTCGTCCGGCCGGTGGTCGCCCGGCAGCAGCGCCAGCACGAGGCCGCTCTCGCGGGCAAGCCGCGTCAGCTCCTCCACCCCGTAGGGCCAGTAGCTCTGACCGCCCAGGAGCCGCACGATGACGGCCCGCGCATGGCCGAGCGTACGCTCGACATAGAGGTCGACCGACATCGGATGGGTGAGCTGCATCAGATTCGCGGTCCTGAGGCCGGGCGCGGCGGCCCCGAGGCGCTCATGGGCCTGCGCCATCGCGGCGATCTCGCTATCGGCGGCGGACAGGAACGCGATGTCCGCCGGCGTCTGTCCGAGGTCGACCGCGCGGGCGCCGTCGTCGATCGCTCCGGGCTTGACCGCGAGGAGATGCATCAGGAGTTGGCGAGGGCGCCTCTGAGCGCCCGCTCGTCGAGCCCCTTGAGCCCGATCGCGACCAGCCGGGTCGCGCGCGGCTCGCCGGGGCCGAACGCCCGGTCGAACCAGGTGTCGATGCGCGGGCCGACGGCCTGGACGACGAGCCGCATGTCATGGCCCGAGACGGCGGCGAAGCCCTTGAGCCGGAGGAGGCCGCAAGCCGCGACCGCCCGCTTCGCCGCCGCCGCGAGCGCCTCGCGGCTCCGGGCTTCGGGAAGCTCGACCACGACCGTCGCGAAGTCGTCATGGTCGTGGTCCCCGCCCTCGTCATGCAGGCCCGCCCGCGCCGCGAGATCGCTCTCCGCCGCGGCCCCGACGCCGACCAGGACCGCGCCCGCGACCCCGCCATGGGCGGCGCTGACGATTTTCACCCCATCCCTCACCAGCCCGGCGAGCCGTGCCCGCGCCCGCTCGCGCGCGTCTTCATCGACGAGGTCGGCCTTGGTCATCACCACCATGTCGGCGCAGGCGAGCTGGTCGGCGAAGGTCTCCTCGACCGGATCGTCGTGGTCGAGCGCGGGGTCCGCGGCGCGCTGGCGGGTGAGCGCGGCGAGGTCGCCGGTGACCCGGCCCTCGGCGAAGGCGGCGCCGTCGACCACGGTGATGACGCCGTCGACCGTGACCCTTGTGCGGATTTCCGGCCAGTTGAAGGCGCGCACCAGCGGCTGCGGCAGCGCGAGGCCCGAGGTCTCGATCACGATGTGGTCGGGCGGGCTTGCCCGCTCGATCAGCGCCGTCATGGTCGGCACGAAATCGTCCGCGACCGTGCAGCAGATGCACCCATTGGCGAGCTCGACGATGTCGTCCGCGCCGCACGACGCGGCCGAGCAGGACTTCAGGAGATCGCCGTCGACGCCGACATCGCCGAACTCGTTGACGATGAGCGCGATCCGCCGGCCCGAATGGGTGATGAGGTGGCGGATCAGCGTCGTCTTGCCGGCGCCGAGGAATCCGGTGATGACGGTCGCCGGAATCTTCGACAGGCTATTCATGAATGGGTCTCCCGTCGCGCTTCAGCACGAGCGGCAATCCGGCCACCATGAACACGACATCGTCGGCCGCCGAGGCGACGCGCTGGTTGAGCCGGCCCGCCTCGTCACGGAACCGGCGCGCCAGCGCGTTTTCCGGGACGATGGAAAGTCCCACCTCATTGGCGACCAGGACGACCTCGACCCTGGCTTCGCCAAGGGCGGCGATGAGACCGCCCGTGGCCGACGGGACGTCGCGCCCGGCAGCCATCAGGTTCGAGAGCCACAAGGTGAGGCAGTCGACGAGGAGCGCCGATCCGGGCTCCGCCGCGGCGATGACCTCGGCAATGTCGACCGACTCCTCGATGAGCCGCCAGGCCGGCCCACGCCGCGCCCGGTGCTCGGCGATGCGCCGCGCCATCTCGTCGTCTCCGGCCTCACCGGTCGCGAGACAGACCGGCCGCGCGGACATGCCGGCGACCAGCTTTTCGCCATGGTCCGATTTGCCCGACCGCGCGCCGCCGAGAACGAGCGTGACCGCCACCGCCCGCTCATGGCCGGGTGGCGGCGGGCCCGCCGAGGCGAGCGAAAAGGCTCGCCGCGCCCCAGCCGATCAGGAGCCAGAACACCGCCGCGAGCCCGAGTGAGGTGGCGGCGAAATGTCCGGCAAGCTCGGCCGGCGCGGTCGAGGTGAATTCCGCCGGGTGCGGTGCCCCGAACACATGCGGCGCCGCGATCAGGAGGACGGCGACCGCGCGGGTCCACGATGTCGAACCGAAGACCATGAGACCGATGCCGGCCGCGGTCACGACCACTGTCGCCGCCCACCAGAGCTGACGCTCCAGGAGGTCCGCCGCCGCGCTTCCGGGAAGCTCCGGCGGCAGGCCGACCGCGGGCGCGAGCGACACGGCCGCGAACGCCGCCGCCCCCCAGGCAAGTCCGGTGCGCCCGTTGATGGCGCCGCCGCGCAGCACCATGACCCCAAGCAGCATCAGCGCCGCGGCGACGGCAATGACGACGGTGGCAGAGGAGGTCGACATGATGCGCTCGATGCCATCGGCCGGCGCCCAGGCCGCTTGCTCCTCGTCCCCCTCCGCGATGGCGGGCGTGCCGGGCCCGGCGGCATGCTCCGCCTCGGCGTGGTCCTGGCCGCCTCCGGACTCGAAGATTTCCGCTTCGATGATCAGGGGTGTTGTGGTGAATTGCTGCAGCACGGCCGTGATGAGGCCGACCGCGAGCCCCGCGCCGAACGCGGCGAACACGATGTTGCGCAACATGGCGCCCTCCTGGTTGATTTCCCGTTTGCGCATGGGCGGTTCCGGCCCATTCCCCCACCGCCCGCCCCGTGGAAGTCTCCTCGCGGGGTGGCCGGGAAGGAGAGTGGGCCGGCGCCGTCCAAACACGAAACCCGTTAGTGGCAGGGCAGCGCGAAGGCGTGTCTGGTGTCGTGGGTCGCGTTGTGAAGCGCGCTCGGCGCCGCGAATCCGGCGCCGAGAAACAGCAGGACGCCGAGTGCGAACGCGGCGATCGCCGCGACCCGGGGATCGCTCCGGCTCAGAGCGGTGGCGTGGCCGGCTTCGGCTTGTGTGTTCATGGATCTTCCCTTCCCCGTCCCACCGACGGTCGTTAGAGGTTTTCGTGCGCCGGCCGGTCTCCTGGCTCGCGGGTCACAGCATTTCGGCCTGCCTTCCCGGGGCTAACCCCAGTGGCTTTGCGGGCCTTGTGCTCACCGCTTACAGTTGCGGGGGCAGCTTCGGCATTGGCACGGGGATACTGTCCCGCCCCTCACCGAATTCCCGTTTGATCCCATGGTGGGAACCAGCGCACTCACCATACCCGCCCGCCGCGCCGGCGCAAGGGGGATCAGAGTTTCATGTTTGGCCCGGCGGAATTCGCATCGACCCGCACCGGGCCGCGCAGCGCGCCGGCGAGGCCGACCGGCCGCAGACGCTGGAAGTGCTGATCGAGGGGTGATGCCCATGCGCCAATTCAATCGCGGCCAGTCTTCACCTATGATCGGCCCGCGTCCACCGGAGTGCCCGCCATGCCTGAGCTCGATGCCGTTCTCGCCCGCATAGACGCCGATCTCGATCACTCCCTCGCGCGCCTGTTCGAGTTCCTCCGCATCGCGTCGGTGTCGACCGATCCGGCCTTCGATGCCGACTGCCGCAAGGCCGCCGACTGGATGGCGGCGGCGCTGGGAGGCATCGGCATCGAGGCGGAGGTTGTTCCCACGAAGGGCAAGCCCATGGTGGTCGGCCGCGGCGGCAACGGCGATGGCTCCGCGCCGCCGGTGCTGTTCTACGGCCACTACGACGTTCAGCCGCCCGACCCGCTGGACGAGTGGGCGGCGCCGCCGTTCGAGCCGCGCATCGAGGGCGAGGGCGGCGTTGCCCGCATCGTTGCCCGCGGCGCCTGCGACGACAAGGGCCAGCTCATGACCTTCCTCGAGGCCCTGCGGGCCTGGGTTCACGTCACCGGCGCGATCCCGCTCAACGTGAAGGTGCTGATCGAGGGCGAGGAGGAGTGCGGCTCGCCGTCGCTGCCGGGGTTCCTCGCCGAACACGGCAACGCCGTCAAGGCCGATCTCGCCCTCATCTGCGATACGGCGATGTGGAACCGGTCGACGCCCGCAATCTCGACCCGCCTGCGCGGCCTGCTCACCGAGGAGATCGTCGTCACCGGCCCGGGCCGCGACCTCCATTCGGGCATGTTCGGCGGGCCGGCCTGGAACCCGATCAGGGTTCTGGCGGGGCTTCTCGCCTCGCTCCACGATGCCGAGGGCCGTGTCGCCGTTCCCGGCTTTTATGACAGTGTCGATGAGCTCGACGAAGAGACCGCGGCTGGGTGGGCGGGCCTCGGCCTGGATGAGGCGGCGTTCCTCGCCGATATCGGCCAGACCAGTTCGGGCGGCGAGAAGGGCCGGACCATGCTCGAACAGCTGTGGTCGCGCCCGACGCTCGAGATCAACGGCATCATCGGCGGCTATACCGGCGCCGGCACCAAGACCGTGATCCCGTCGCGCGCGAGCGCCAAGATCACCTGCCGGCTCGTCGGCCGCCAGGAGCCGGACCATGTGCGCTCGCGCCTTGAGGCGCATCTGAGGCGCGTTGTGCCCGAGGGCGTGAAGCTCGAATTCCTCGGCGGCCTCGGCAGCCCCGCCATCGAGATGGCGAGCGACGCGCCGGCGTTCCGTGCCGCGCGCGCCGCGCTCGCCGACGAGTGGGGCGCCGAGGCGGCGCTGATCGGCTGCGGCGGCTCGATCCCGATCGTCGACAGCTTCAAGCGCCATCTCGCCATGGACTCGCTGCTGGTCGGCTTCGCGCTCGACGACGACCGGGTTCACAGCCCCAATGAGAAGTACAATGTCGAGAGCTTCCGCAAGGGCGCGCGAAGCTGGGCGCGGATCATCGGCGCGCTCGCCCGGCTCGGCTAGCAGTCTATGTTGTTAGTATGAGTGAAACTATTCTCCTGATAGAGTCGCTCGATCATGTCCATCGTCCGATGGAACATCGTGCGGGCCTCGTCCTTAGTCACTGATCTTCGAGCATGCACTACTGAGCACAATTCATCATACAACGCCTTAAGTATTGTGTTGGTATGACCGACAGCAACTTTATCTTTCAATATACGCCAATTGTGAAGCGTCTTTAAATTTTCACCAAGAGATGAATCATTTCGATTACATATGTCACGCGCGCCCGCCTCAATGGCCATGCGACATAGGGCATAGACGGCGTTGTACTGTTGGAATACGAAACAGTGCTTGGCTTCTTGAACGAGTTCGTAAATTGCTGAGGATATATCGACATTAAGTATTATTGGGCGAAGCTGGGCTAGTGGTTCGCCATACTCAAGATGACTGAACCATTCATAAAATAAATCGCCTCCTGTTGTTTCTAGTTCAAATTCGTCAAGTCCATGACCATGTATCGCTCCAATGTGCCGTAGAAATGCATCTAAACTACCGTTCTCTGCACCGAAGACTCGACGCAACACTCTCACGGCGTCAGCGTCAGCTATCTTTACGACGGGCGTATCAAGCAAGCGCAATCTAAGTTCATTGCGCAGCTCTAGATACGAACTTAAGGTCCCCGCCTCCGGTATCCTTTGTTCTGTCAAGAGGCTGCTGAGTTCTGTCAAGAGGCTGTTGCGGCATTGGCGCTCGAGTGCGGCCAAACGTTGTGCGTCAATTTCTAGCGACATGTTGTCGATCCTAAGCACCATCGATCCCACATCATAGCGCCCGCGACAGAAGTGGCATCCTCCGAGTCAAGCGCTTCGACTTCCCTCGATTCCCACGGGGGTTCGAGACGCCACGGCGGCTCGCGCTAACCGGTCCGCCTGATCAGCACGGCATCGGGAAAGCACGTCTGGGTGAGCCCGCTGCGGGCCTGGAAGTCGCCGACCGAGCGGCGGGTCTTGAATCCGATCAGCCCGTCGGCGCCGCCGACGTCGTAGCCGAGTTCCTCGAGTCGCGCCTGGAGGGCGTGCACGCCGGTACGGCCGAAGCCGGAAACGTCCCGCCAGCCCGCGACGAACGGCCCGCCCCCGCGCATCCGGTCGGCGAGATGGCCGATGAACAGGGCGTAGAGATCGGACTCGTTGTAGGCCTTGAGGACGTAGAAATTCTCGGTGGCGATGAAAGCCGGGCCGTGGCGGCCGGCCGGCATCATGAGATATCCCGTGCGCTGGCGCTCGGACTCGGCAAAGTGGCGGCCCGCGACGCGGGTGACGCCGAGCCGGACCCACTGATCGATCGCCATGCCGCGGTCGGGGCCTTCGAGGGCGCAGGACACCGTTTCCGGCACCACCGCCTCGAATCCCCAGTCGCGCCCGCTCTGCCAGCCGTTCTCCTTCAGGAACCGGGCGATCGAGGCCAGCGTGTCGGGGACCGAGTTCCAGATGTCGCGTCTCCCGTCGCCGTCGCCGTCGGCGGCGAAGGCCAGGTACTTTGTCGGCAGGAACTGGGGCTGGCCGAGCGCGCCGGCCCAGGAGCTGCGCAGACCGTGGCGGGCGACCTCGCCGCGCTCCAGCATCTCGAGCGCGGCCAGAAGCTCGCGCTGGAACATCTCCCGCCGCCGGCCCATGAAGGCGTGGGTCGCGAGAACGCTGATCGCGTCGTGCGGAATGCCGGCGCGGCCGAACGCCGACTCGCGGCCCCAGATCGCGACCACGATCTCGCGCGGAACGCCGGTCTCGGCCTCGATCCGGCCGAGCACGCCGGCGTGGCGGTCGAGCCGGGCGCGGGCGAGCTCGACCAGCGCCGCGATGTTGCCCTCGCCGAAATAGCGCGACGGCGCGCGGAATTCGGACTGGCGCCAGTCCTGTGCGACCTCCGGCGATCCGGGCGGCCTGAGGTCCGGCACCGACCAGTCGAGGCGGGTGTCGGCGAGGGCGGCATCGAGGGTCGGCGCCGAGATGCCGTGGGCGGTCGCGGCCTGTCTGAGGGGGCCGTCGATCCAGGCCCGGAAATCACGCTCGACGCTCTCCCGGTCGCCAGCGGTCGTTTGCGTGGCGAGGCACGCGGCAACGACTGATCCGATGAGGACGCGCAACATGGCCTGCATCGACGTCACTCCGGCAGGCGCAATCCCGGCGGGCGGCCGATCCGGCGGCGGCCGCGGGTCAGGCGCAATCGCGGCAGAACGGCGTGTGCGGCACCACGTCGAGGCGCTCGGTGGCGATCGGCTCGCCGCAGGTCACGCACACGCCGTATTCGCCATCCCTGATGCGCTCGAGCGCCGCCTGGATCTGCTTGATTTCCAGCAGGCCGGCCTGGCCAAGGCTCTCCAGAACTTCGTCGCTTTCGCGTTCGGTCGCCCGCTCCTCCGCATCCGGGTCCGGCGGCTCTTCGAGATCATCCGCGATCTCCTCCAGCCGCTGGCTGAGTTCCTGCATGCGAGCCCGCAGCAGCTTTTCGTATTCTCGCAATTGCGCTTCGTTCATCCTGTCGCTCTCAAGCCCGGGGAGACCGGCTGTTCCCGATTTCACCCCAGCTTTGCATTGCGGACCGCCCGTTGGCCAGTCATTCTCGTATCAGGCCGGCACATGCCGCGCGCCGACCCCTATTAGTGCGGCATTCCGATGCGGGATTTCAACTGCGTCCGGGGGCGCTCGGGCGGGGGTCTCGCGGCAGCACGCGCACGACTGAAAGGCACATCGGGGGATATCGGGCATAACTCGCCCATCGAGTCCGACATTCGCCCGCGAATCGGCTAGGTAAGGGTCGATCGAGCGCTTCGTGCACGGGGTATGCCGAATGATTTCTCGCCCGGTTGGCTTCATGATTGGCCTGGTCATGGCCGCGTTTTCCCTGTCTGGCGTTGCCCGCGCGGCAACCCTTTCGATTTTGCCCACAACTGCCGGCGATGACGATTTCGGTCCCATCCAAATTGGCCAGATACACACGCACACATTCACCGTCTCCTGGTCGATCGACTCCGGCACCGAAAGCCTCGACAGCGTATCTGTTGCATTGTTCGGCGACCCGGCGTTCACCTTCGCCGCAGGCGGGACGACGTTCACTCCGGCCGTGGCCAACTCGGCCAGTTTCGGGCTCGACGTCGAATTCGCCCCGACATCGCCGGGAACGGTGTTTACGGATCTGGTGCTGTTCTTGAACGGCAATTTCGTTTCGGAGGAGGGTCAGACGACACAAGTGTCAACCGGCATCCCCCTGACAGGAGAGGGGATCGAGGCTTCGGCGGTTCCCCTGCCGGCCGCCCTCCCGCTGTTCGGAACAGGCCTTGGGCTCATCGGTTTCATCGGCTGGCGCAGGCGCCGCGCATCGAAAGCGTGAACATTTCTCGCGACGGCATGGCGATGGATACGCCAGCCCGCCTCCGCGCTGATCAAAGTCATTGAAAAAGATGGTGGGCGCGGCTGGGATTGAACCAGCGACCTCTCCGGTGTGAACGGAACGCTCTCCCGCTGAGCTACGCGCCCTTGAGACCCGCGCATACATGAAATTCGCGCGCGGGCCAAGTCAGGCGCGCCGGCGCTGGCGCCCGGCAGTCAGCCACGCTTTGAGAACGCGTGCAAAGCATGCTAGATTTCCAACGATTATGACGGTTGCACAACATGTTAGCCGATGGGCCGGGGTGATCGTGCTCGCGGGCCTGACCGCCGGCTGCGTCACCGGTGGTGGCGACGATCCGGCGCTGTCGGCGGCGATGCCGAGCGATACCTTCGAGACCTGCCGCGGCGGCGGCGCGATCGGCGAAGGCGTGAATTTCCTATCCGGCGGCGGCGGCGGCGGCGCGCGCTCGGTCAGCCTCGGCATGAGCGAGTGCGCCCTGATCGGCGTTCTTGGTGATCCGGCAAGCGTGGCCCCGGCGCGCGAGCCCACCGGCGAGCGCCACGTGACCATGACCTACGCCAACCCCGACGGCACCGCCACGACCTATGTCTTCGTCAACAATTCCCTGCGCGAGATGAATCTGGTCACCGAGGCGCCGCAGCCGCTGCCGGGCGCCGCGCCGCCAGGCTGACCCGGACTTCTCACACCCTTGCGATGACGCCGGTGGCGGTGTGAGAAATCCGGGTCAGGACCGGACAGCCATGAGCGCCGCATCGAGCTCGTCGAAATGGTCGATGACGGCATCGGCGCCGAGGTCCTTCATTGCGATCTCGGTATAGCCGAACGAGACGCCGATCACCGGAACACCGGCGGCGCGCGCCGTCTTGATGTCGATGATCGAGTCGCCGACCAGCACCGTTCGCCCGGGTGCGCTCCGGACCCGCGCGATGACCTCGATCAGCGGATCGGGATCGGGCTTTCGCCTGGCCAGGGTGTCGCCGCCGACGACGGCGGCGAACCTGTCGTCGAGATCGAAATGCGCGAGCAGCAGCCGGCTCAGCCGCTCCGGCTTGTTGGTGCACACGGCAAGTCGCGCGCCGCGGGCGCGGAGCCGGTCGAGGGCATCGACCATGCCGGGATAGGGCCGGCTGTCGATTGCGATATCTCCTTGATAAATATCGATAAATTCGTAAACTAAACGATCAAGGAGGGAATCATCAGGCGCAATTCCGGCCGCCGCCAGCCCATGTTCCAACAGGGCCCTGGCGCCGCGCCCGACCATCTGGCGAACCGATTCGGGATCGAGCGCGGCCAGGCCCTCGCGGGTCAGAATGGCGTTCATGATCCGGGCGAGATCAGGCGCCGTGTCGATCAGGGTGCCGTCGAGGTCGAATACGACGAGATCTCTGGACGGCATCGACATCTCTGGTCTGGCGCAGGGTCGTGGCGCTGATAGGGACTTCGCCCCCGCGCGTCAACGGATTCGGGATTCGGGATTCGGGATTCGGGATTCGGGATTCGGGATTCGGGATTCGGGATTCGGGATTCGGGATGGCACGATGTGAGGCGTCGGTCCCGGCGGCCGGCCCGATCCGATACCGGCGCCGGGGGGCGCGCGCGATTCGGCGGCCAGGTGGTTGTCTGGTCAACCACATTGAGTCCGATGGCGGTGTTGCGTCGGCGTGCGTGTTTGCCTCGGCCGGCGCGCCGTCAGCGGCGCCATCGCGGGCGTGGAATAAAGTTGCCGCGACAATAACCGGGTCGGGGCATCAACCACGGCCAAGTTGTCAGGGCAGCAATCCCGGCTCGCGATCCTTGGAAAATCAACTTGTCGCGACAGCAGTCGCGCCGGTCCGGAATCGGTGCAAATTCCGACACCGGTCGATGTGGCGGCGTTGCCCGGACCCATGTCCTCCGGGCGGGCGCTGCGCGGGCGCGCTCGGACGCCATTGCGGGCGCCGGCAGACTGGTTGTGGCCAGGAATTGGAGACGGGAGCGAGACATAAAGAAAATGGCGGTAAAACAATGAGATATAGCAATTAACAAGAATTTACATTCAGTTAACTTCAACCAGTTTGTGAGCTATGGTTAACGGTTCATGATCGGCCCGGGATGCCCCTTCGTTCCCGCCGCGCCGCCGGTGAAAGAGGATCAGAACCTCGCGCCAGGGCGTTGAATCGACTCCCATCGGTGCCACCGGCAGGCGGCGTCGGCGCGAGCGGGAACCGGCGCTTGGCGGCCGATCGGGTGGTGCTCGTTGCTGCCCGCGCCGCCCCCGTGCTAACAAGCGGTGTCCGCCGCGCAACGGGTCGGAGCGGGGTCCAGGGAGGCGACTGATGAAGCTGAACGACAGTGGACTGCTGAAGCAGCAGTGCTATGTGGGCGGTGCATGGGTCGGAACGCCCGAGCGGCCGGTGACCGATCCGGCGACCGGCGAGGAAATCGCCAGGGTGCCCGTGTTCGGGGCGGCCGAGACCCGCGACGCGGTCGAGAAGGCCGACATCGCCTTCAGGAGCTGGCGCGCGCGGACGGCCAAGGAGCGCTCCGCGATCCTCAGGCGCTGGTTCGAGCTCATCATGGCCAACCAGGAGGATCTCGCCCAGCTGATGACCGCCGAGCAGGGCAAGCCGCTTGGCGAGTCGCGCGGCGAGATCGCCTATGCCGCGGGTTTCGTCGAGTTCTTCGCCGAGGAGGCCAAGCGCATCTATGGCGATACCATCCCGTCACCCTGGGCCGGCAAGCGCATCGTCGTCACCAAGGAGCCGGTCGGCGTGGTCGGCGCCATCACGCCGTGGAACTTCCCCGCTGCCATGATCACCCGCAAGGCCGGCCCCGCCATCGGCGCCGGCTGCACCATGGTGGTCAAGCCCGCGAGCGACACGCCGCTCTCGGCCCTGGCGCTGGCCGAGCTCGGCGAGCGGGCCGGCATTCCGGGCGGCGTCCTCAATGTCGTCACCGGCAAGTCGTCCGAGATCGGTGATGTGCTGACCAGCCATCCGACCGTGCGCGCGTTGACATTCACCGGTTCGACCGAAGTCGGCCGCGTGCTGATGGAAAAGTCGGCCGCGACGGTCAAGAAGGTCGGAATGGAGCTCGGCGGCAACGCGCCGTTCATCGTCTTCGACGATGCCGAGCTCGAGCCCGCGATCGAGGGCGCCATCGCGTCCAAATACCGCAACACCGGTCAGACCTGCGTCTGCGCCAACCGCTTTCTGGTTCAGGACGGCATCTATGACGATTTCGCGAGCGGGCTGTCCAAGCGCGTCGGCCAGCTCAAGGTCGGGCCCGGAACCGAGGAGGGGGTTGTCCAGGGACCGCTCATCAACGAGGACGGGGTGCTGAAGGTCGAGGCCCACATCAAGGACGCGATCGACAAGGGCGCCAGGGTGCTGACCGGCGGCAAGCGTCACGCGCGCGGCGGTACCTTCTTCGAGCCGACCGTGCTCGGCAACATGAACACCCAGATGCGCATCACCCGCGAGGAGACCTTCGGGCCGGTGGCGCCGCTCTACCGTTTCAAGGAGGAAGACGAGGCGATCGCGCTGGCCAACGACACCGAGTTCGGCCTCGCCGCCTATTTCTATTCGCGCGACATCGGCCGCTGCTGGCGCGTCGCCGAGGCGCTCGAATACGGCATCGTCGGCATCAACGAGGGCATCATCTCGACCGAGGTCGCGCCGTTCGGCGGCATGAAGCAGTCCGGCGTCGGCCGCGAGGGCGGCCATTTCGGCACCGAGGAGTTCGTCGAGGTCAAATACATGCTGATGGGCGGCCTCGGCCAGTGACCGGAGCCTCCGGTCGCCTGCGAGCCTGGAAACCCTGCCCTCCGGAGCGACGTGGGCCGCGGCCCGAAGGGCGAGTTTTCCCTGGCCCGTCCCCCGGCTCGGGCTCGGGGGCAGGCTTCGGGACGGGCGCCGGCGCGCCCTCCTCACCGATGAGGCCGAATTGAATTCGTCCGGCGACCGGGACCACGCCGCGGCCAAGCGGGCCGCGGCCGCCGCCGCGCTGGGCGAGGTCGAGCCGGGCATGAAGCTCGGCCTCGGCACCGGCTCGACGGCCGCGGCGTTCGTCGATCTGCTTGGCCCCAGAGTGCGTGCCGGCCTCGATGTCGTTGGCGTGCCGACATCCCTGGCGACGGCCGCGCAGGCGAGCGGCCACGGCATTCGGCTCGCCGCCCTGGATGACATCGCCCCGCTCGATCTCACCATCGACGGCGCCGACGAGATCGGCCCCGGCCTCGCCCTGATCAAGGGGGGAGGCGGGGCGCTCCTGCGCGAGAAGATCGTCGCCCGCGCGTCGAGGCGCATGATCGTCATCGCCGACCGATCGAAACAGGCCGAGCTGTTCGGCGCCTTTCCGCTGCCGGTCGAGATCGTCCGCTTTGCGCCCGCAACCACCATGGGCTGGATCGCCGAGGCCCTCGAGGGCGTCGGGATCACGGCGAGCCTGAGGCTGCGGGCCGATGCTTCGGGCCGGCACTTCACCACCGACGAGGGCAATCTCATCGTCGACTGCGCCTGCGGGCGGATCGACCGTCCGGCCGCGACCGCCGCCGCTCTGTCCGCCGTCATCGGCGTGGTCGAGCACGGTCTGTTCGTCGGCATGGCCACCGAGGCGATCATCGGCGATGGCGACGGCAGCGTGCGCCGCCTCGGCCGTGGCCCCGCATCATCCGAGTGAACCAGCGCCGCCGGAGCAAGCCATGGACACCACCCGCTTCGATTATGATCTGTTTGTCATTGGCGCGGGCTCTGGCGGCGTGCGCGCCGCCCGCATCGCCGCCGGCCATGGCGCCCGGGTGGCGATCGCCGAGGAATACCGGGTCGGCGGCACCTGTGTCGTCCGCGGCTGCATCCCCAAGAAGCTGCTGGTCTATGCGAGCCAGTTTTCGCAGCATTTCGAGGAATCGCGCGGCTTTGGCTGGACGCCGGGCGCGGCGCGCTTCGACTGGGCCGACCTCATCGCCCGCAAGGACAGGGAGATCGACCGCCTCAACCGGATCTATATCCGCAATCTGGAGACCTCGGGGGTCGAGATCTTCAAGACCAGGGCGAGGCTTGCCGACGACCATACCGTCGATCTCGAGGCCGCAGGCCGCGCCGTCACCGCCGCCACCATCCTGATCGCGACCGGGGCCTGGCCGTTCGTCCCGGAGTTTCCCGGCGCCGAGCACGCCATTACCTCGAACGAGGCGTTTCATCTGGACTCGCTTCCCGGCCACATCACCATCGTCGGCGGCGGCTACATTGCGGTCGAGTTCGCCGGAATTTTCAATGGTCTCGGCGCGCGGACGGCGCTCCTTTATCGCGGGCCGGAAATCCTGCGCGGGTTCGACGATGATCTGCGCTCCGGGCTCCACGAGGAGATGGCCAAGAAGGGCGTCGACGTCCGGGTCATGACCGAGATCGCCGCGCTCGAACAGCGGGACGGCGGCTACCTCGCCCGGCTCGCCACGGGCGATGCGCTCGAGACCGGTCTCGTCATGTACGCGACCGGTCGCAAGCCCAACACCGCGGGCCTCGGGCTCGAAAATGCCGGCGTCGAGCTTGGCGACTTCGGCAAGGTCGTGGTCGACCAGCACTCGCGCAGCTCGGTGCCCCACATCTACGCCGTCGGCGACGTCACCGACCGTGCCGCGCTTACCCCGGTCGCGATCCGCGAGGGCCACGCCTTCGCCGACACCGTCTTCGGCACCAGACCGACCGCGGTCGACTACGCGAACATTCCGTCCGCCGTGTTCTCCCAGCCGGAGATCGGCACCGTCGGCCTCACCGAGGCCGAGGCGCGTGACAGGTTCGCCGATGTCGACATCTACAAGTCGAGATTCCGGCCGCTCAAGCACACCCTGTCGGGTCTCGGCGAGCTGATGATGATGAAGCTCGTTGTCGATGCCGCGAGCGGGCGCGTGGTCGGCTGCCACATTCTCGGGCCGGACGCCGGCGAGATGGCCCAGCTTGTCGCCATCTCGCTCAAGCTCGGCGCCACCAAGTCCGATTTCGATGCTACAATTGCTCTTCACCCTTCTTCCGCCGAAGAGCTGGTGACGATGCACGAGAAGTGGCAGCCCCCGTCGTCGTCGCCGGCGGCGGCGGCCGGGTGAACCGGGCGGTTCGACGATGCGGCCGAGGAGATCGACATGAGCGCAGGCCCCCCCGACCATCCGATCACGATCGAGCCCCTCGGACGGAGCCTCACGGTCCGGGTCTCGGGCGAGGTTGTCGCCGCGACGACCCGGGCGCTGGTCATGCGCGAGACCGTCTATCCGCCTGTCTACTATATCCCGCGCGAGGATGCGGTGATGGCGGCGCTGACGCCGAGCGAGCACACGACGAGGTGTCCCTACAAGGGGATCGCCAGCTATTTCGATATCGATCTTGCCGGTGCCCGGGCCGACAATGCGGTGTGGAGCTACGAGGATCCGCTGGCCGGCGTGACCGAGATCAGAGACCACCTCGCCTTCTATCCGCGTTATGTCGAGTTCGAGCTGGGCGAGGCCGGCTGAGGGCGCACGGCGTCCGGCCCGGCGATCGGGCGCCGGGGCCGGCTGGCACTTGGCCCCGGCCATCGTGTATAAGGTGCGGATCGGGACTTGGCGCGAGCTCCGGAATTGCCATCAAGCAATTGAATGAATTGAATTTGGAGTGGTCCACATGACCAGCTGGTCGCCATCGAGTTGGCGCGCGAAGCCCATTCACCAGGTGCCCGAATACCCCGATCGCGACCGGCTTGCGGCGGTCGAGAACGAGATCGCCACTTTCCCGCCACTGGTGTTCGCCGGCGAGGCGCGCAACCTCAAGGCCCAGCTTGCCGCCGCCGCCGCCCGTCACGGCTTCCTGCTGTGGGGTGGCGACTGTGCGGAATCGTTCGCCGAGCACGGCGCCGACAATATCCGCGATATGTTCCGCGTGTTCCTGCAGATGGCGGTGGTGCTCACCTATGCCGCCGCGGTTCCGGTGGTGAAGGTCGGGCGCATCGCCGGCCAGTTCGCCAAGCCCCGCTCGGCGCCGACCGAGGTCCAGGACGGCGTCGAACTCCTCAGCTACCACGGCGATATCATCAACGCCATGGAGTTCACGCCCGAGGCGCGCACCCCCGATCCGGAGCGGCTGATCAAGGCCTACCGCCAGTCGGCGGCGACCCTCAACCTGCTGCGCGCTTTCGCGCAAGGCGGCTATGCCGACCTCGAGCACGTGCATCAGTGGACGCTGGGCTTTCTCGCCAACAGTCCCGCCGGCGCGCGCTACGAGGCGCTGGCCGACCGCATCACCGAGTCGCTCGCCTTCATGCGCGCCTGCGGCATCACGCCGCAGTCGGTTCCACAGCTCCGGACCACCGACTTCTTCACCAGCCACGAGGCGCTGCTCCTCGGCTACGAGGAAGCGCTGACCCGAATCGATTCGACCACCGGCGACTGGTACGCGACCTCCGGCCACATGGTCTGGATCGGCGACCGCACCCGCGACCCGGACGAGGCCCATGTCGAATATTGCCGCGGGATCAGGAATCCGATCGGCGTCAAGTGCGGACCGACCCTCGATCCGGAAGTCCTGATCCGCCTGCTCGACATCCTCAATCCGGCCGACGAACCGGGCCGCATCACCCTCGTCGCCCGGTTCGGCTCCGACAAGGTCGCCGGCCGGCTCGAGAAGCTGATCCGCGTGGTCGCCCGCGAGGGGCGCGATGTTCTGTGGGTGTGCGATCCGATGCACGGCAATACGATCAAGGCGGCGACCGGTTTCAAGACCCGTCCGTTCGACCGCATCCTGTCGGAAGTGCGCCAATACATGGAGATCCACCGCGCCGAGGGCACCTATCCCGGCGGCATCCATGTCGAGATGACCGGGCGCGACGTCACCGAGTGCATCGGCGGCGCGACCTCGATCAGCGAGGCCGATCTTTCCGACCGCTACCATACCCATTGCGATCCGCGGCTGAATGCGGACCAGGCACTGGAGCTCGCGTTCCTGGTGGCCGAACTGCTGAAGCCGGCAAGGTCGCTCGCGGCCGAGCCGTCGACCGCTTTCGCGGGGCTGTGACGCCGGCGCTCGACCTGCGATATCGCGCCGGAGCTCGCGGCGTGCCTGAAAGGACTGCGCCCTGGACCACTGCCCGCGCGGCTTGCGGTTCCGGCCGGCGGCGGCGCTTTCGCGCGCGGCGCGGAAGGCTCGAGGTCATCGTGCGTGCCGTCACAGCCGGTTTGTGCGCAGGATGGCGCTGCCGCCATCACGATTCGGCCCTCGTGCGCTCATGAACACCGCCCACCGCATTGCCGCCGCCAACGTTGTCGTCGCCATCTCGGTGCTGGCGATCAAGTTCCTCGCCTACTGGATGACGCTCTCGATCGCGCTTTATTCCGATGCGCTCGAGAGCGTGGTGAACGTCGCCGCGGCGCTCGCCGCGCTCGTGGCGATCGCCCTCGCCGCCAAGCCGGCCGACCGCAACCACCCCTATGGTCACCACAAGGCGGAGTATTTCTCCGCGGTCATCGAAGGCACGTTCATCATCGTCGCCGCGCTGCTGATTTTCCGCGAGGCCTGGGGCGGCTTCGTTGCCCGCGCGCCGCTCGATGCGCCCATCGAGGGACTGGCGGTCAACGCCGTCGCCACCGTCATCAACGCAACCTGGTGCCTGGTTCTGCTCAGGATCGGGCGCCGGCTTCGCTCTCCGGCACTGATTGCCGATGGCCACCATTTGCTCACCGATGTGGTGTCCTCGGTTGGCGTTCTTGCCGGCGTGTTTCTGGCGATCGAGACAGGCTGGCCGCTTCTCGATCCCGGTCTTGCCTCGCTCGTCGCCCTCAACATTCTCTGGTCAGGGTGGCGGCTGGTGAAAAACTCGGTTTCCGGCCTGATGGATGCCGCCGCGCCGGGCGAGGAGGTGGAGCAGATTCGCGACATCATCTCGGCCAACGCCGAGGGCGCGATCGAGGCCCACGATCTGCGCACCCGTCTCGCCGGCCGCGCGACCTTCATCGAATTTCATCTGGTCGTTCCCGGGGCGATGAGCGTCGAAAGCGCCCACGAGATCTGCGACCGCATCGAGGCGGCGCTGAGCGCGGGCGTCGAGCACGCGGTGGTCACGATTCACGTCGAACCCGCCAACAAGGCAAAGCACGAGGGCATCGTGGTTCTCTGACCCGCACGGGGGCTCCGGCCGCAGCGGCTTTCGCAGGCGCGGAAAACGCTTGTGTGCGGGTGCGAACGGCCCTTGCCGGGCGGGTCCCGGCGCACATATTCTCCGCGCCATGGCACCCGGACCCGACATCGCCGATCGGCTGACCATCGCTCTCGCCCAGCTCAACCCGACCATGGGCGATATCGCCGGCAACGCGGACAAGGCCCGCGCCGCGCGTGCCGAGGCCGCGTCGGGCGGTGCCGATCTGGTCGTGTTCTCCGAGCTTTACCTGTCCGGCTATCCGCCCGAGGACCTGGTGCTGAAGCCCTCGTTCCTGGGCGCGCTCAAGGCCGCGACCGAGGAGCTCGCCAAAGACACGGCCGACGGCGGTCCCGGCATCGTCATGGGCGTTCCCTGGCTGGAGGGCGAAAAGCCGCACAACACGGCGGTTCTCCTCGACGGCGGCGAGATCGCCGCGGTCCGCCACAAGGTGCATCTGCCCAATTATGGCGTGTTCGACGAACAGCGCGTGTTCGCACCGGGCCCGATGCCGGGCCCGGTCAGCTTTCGCGGCGTCAGGATCGGCGTGCCCGTCTGCGAGGACATCTGGTTCGAGGACGTGACCGAGTGCCTGGTCGAGACCGGCGCCGAGCTGCTGATCGTCCCCAACGGTTCGCCGTTCGACAACAACAAGCGCGACACGCGGCTCGCCCACGCCGTCGCCCGCGTGGTCGAGACCGGCCTTCCGCTCATCTATCTCAATCAGGTCGGCGGTCAGGACGAGCTTGTGTTCGACGGCTCGTCCTTCGTGCTGGGAGCCGATCGCTCCATGCCGGTCCATCTGCCGTCGTTCGAGGAGATGGTCGCGCTCACCACCTGGCGGCGCCAGGGCGGGGCGTGGTTGTGCGAGGGCGGGCCGTTGGAGACGGCGGCGAGCGGCCATGAGGCGACCTATCGCGCCTGCGTTCTGGGCCTGCGCGACTACGTCGCCAAGAACGGCTTTCCGGGCATGCTGATCGGGCTCTCCGGCGGCATCGATTCCGCGCTCACAGCGGCGATGGCTGTCGACGCCATGGGGTCGGACAAGGTGCGCTGCGTGATGATGCCGTCGCGGTTCACCAGCCGTGAAAGCCTCGATGACGCCACCGAATGCGCCCGGGCCCTCGGCGTCCGGCTCGACGAGGTGGCGATCGACCCGGTGGTCGCCGGGTTCGGCGGGGCGCTCGAGCCGCTGTTCGACGGCCTTGCGCCCGATGCCGCCGAGGAGAACATTCAGGCCCGCACCCGCGGCGTGATCCTGATGGCGATCTCCAACAAGTTCGGGCCGATGGTCGTCACCACCGGCAACAAGTCGGAGATGTCGGTCGGCTACGCGACGCTCTATGGCGACATGGCCGGCGGCTTCAATCCGCTGAAGGATTTGTACAAGACCGAGGTCTATGCGCTCGCCAACCTGAGGAACCAGTCGTTGCCGGCCGGCTGTCTGGGGCCGAAGAGCCGGGTCATCCCCGAGCGCATCATCACCAAGGCGCCGACGGCGGAGCTGAGGGCCGACCAGACCGACCAGGACACCCTGCCGCCCTACGAGGTGCTCGACGACATCCTGCGCGGCCTCGTCGAGGAGGAGGCCTCGGTCGCCGAGATCGTGGCCCGGGGCCACGACGCCGGGACCGTGGCCCGGGTTCAGCACATGCTCTACATCGCCGAATACAAGCGCCGCCAGGCCGCCCCCGGGGTCAAGATCTCGCCGCGCAATTTCGGCCGCGACCGCCGCTACCCGATCACCAACCGGTTTCGCGACAGGGGTTGAGGCAAAGCCACCGCCGAAATGTCAGTTACCGTCCGCTTCGCTCCGAGCCCGACCGGCTATCTGCATGTCGGCAATGCCCGCACGGCGGTTCTGAACTGGCTGTTCGCCTCATCCAAGGGCGGGCGCATGGTGCTGCGCCTCGATGATACCGACGAGGCGCGCTCAAGCGCCGAATATGCCGAGGCGATCATCGAGGACATTCTCTGGCTCGGGCTCGTTCACGACCGGATCGAGCGCCAGTCGCGCCGCGCCGCCCGCCACCGCGAGGCCGCCGGGCGGCTGAAACGCGCGGGCCGGCTCTATGCCTGCTACGAAACCGATGCCGAGCTCGCCCGCAAGCGCAAGCGCCAGCTCCTGAAAGGCCTGCCGCCGGTCTACGACCGCGAGGGGCTCTCGCTCGGCGACGAGGACCGCGCGAGGCTCGAGCGCGAAGGCCGCTCGCCCCACTGGCGCTTCCTGCTCGACCGCGAAACCGTCACCTGGACCGACCTCGTGCGCGGGCCCCAGTCGATCGACTGCGCGAGCCTGTCCGATCCGGTTCTGATCCGCGAGGACGGCAGTTTCCTCTACACATTGCCGAGCGTCGTCGACGACATCGATTTCGAGGTGAGCCATGTGATCCGCGGCGAGGACCATGTCTCCAACACCGCGGCCCAGATCCAGCTGTTCCGGGCGCTCGGCGCGGCGCCGCCCGAATTCGCCCACCACAGCCTGCTCGTCGCCGCCGACGGCGGCCGGCTGTCGAAGCGCACCGGCGCGCGCTCGGTCCGCGACCTGCGCGCCGACGGGCTCGAGGCGATGACGGTCGCGAGCTATGTCGCCACCGTCGGCTCGTCCGAGCCGGTCGCACCCCATCAGCGCATGGACGATCTGGTCGGACGGTTCGACTTCGCCAAGCTGTCGCGCGCGCCGGCCCGCTTCGATGTCGAGGAGCTGGTCGCGCTCAATGCGAGGCTCCTGCAGGCGCGCCCGTTCGAGGAGGTCGAGACCCAGCTCGAGCGGCTTGGCGTCGGTGGCGGCGCCCGGTTCTGGCTCGCGGTCCGTGGCAACTGCATCCGCCTTGCCGAGGCGCCGGGCTGGTGGCGGATCGCCACCGGCGATATCGCGCCCGTGATCGAGTCGGACGAGGAGGACTATTGCGCCTTGGCCGCCGGGCTGCTGCCGGATGAGCCGTGGGACGACGGGACCTGGCGCGCATGGACGAGCGCCGTGTCCGACGCGGCCAAGCGGACCGGGCGGGTTCTCTATGCGCCGCTGCGCCTTGCTCTCACCGGGCAGGCGCGGGGGCCGGAGCTGGCGGCGTTCCTGCCCTTCATCGGCCGCGAGCGGGCCCACCGGCGGCTCACCGCCGGGGCGACGCGGTGAGCGGATTCAAGATCGCAGCAAAACCCGATAAACTCACCCGGCGCTTCGACTTGCCGCGCGATTCGCCGGACCGCCCATGAACCAGCGTCTGAACTCCCGCACCATTACCGGCAGGCTGGTCGAGGTCTTCCGCCGCGAGGGCTTCGACGGCGCGAGCCTAACCGTGCTCGCCAGGGGAGCGGGGCTCGGCCGGGCGAGCTTCTACCACCATTTTCCGGGTGGCAAGGCCGACATGGCGCGGGCGGCCTATGAGCGCGCGAGCCGCGACTTCACCAGGGCGGTGCTGGCGCCGCTAGCCGGGTCGGCGGCGCCGGCCGAGCGGCTGCAGCGCATGGTGAACGGGCTCGATGCGTTTTATGACGGCGGCCGCGGCTCGTGTCTGATCGACGTGTTCTCGCTCGGCGGCGCGCGCGCGCTGTTCCGGACCGAGATCGCCGAGGCGCTCGCCTACTGGGCCCACGCGATCGCCCGGGTGCTGATCGAGGCCGGGATCGACCCGGCCGAGGCGGACCGGCGGGCCGAGAACGTCATCATCGCGGTCGAGGGGGCGCTCGTCATCTGCCGCGGCAGCGGCCGCACCGAGCCGTTCCGCCGGGTGCTGGAGGGGATCGTTCCCGCGCTTCTCGAAGGCCGGCCGGCGCGGGTCGCTTGACGCCGGCCGCGCTTGTCGCCATTTTGCCCGTGCGATGAGGAATACGCGGACCATTATCCGACTCATTATCACCGGCTAGCACTGGCTGGCCCGTGGCCGCATTCCCTTAACCGACTCATACCCCAGATCGTGATAAGGAACGCCCCGGCCGGCCGGCAGGAGGAACGTTCTTGACCTTGCGGCTTTACAACACGCTGGCGCGCGGCAAGCAGGACTTCGTTCCGCTCGATCCCGCCAATGTGCGCATGTATGTGTGCGGGCCGACGGTCTACGACCATGCCCATATCGGCAATGCGCGGCCGGTGATCGTTTTCGACGTGCTCTACCGGCTGCTCCGTCACCTCTACGGGGCCGACCACGTCACCTATGCCCGCAACATCACCGATGTCGACGACAAGATCATCGCCCGCGCCCGCGCGGATCATCCCGGGATGCCGCTCAACGAGGCGATCGACCAGGTCACCACCGAGACCGGGCGCCAGTTCCACGAGGACGTGGCGGCGCTGGGCTGCCTTGCGCCCACCATCGAGCCGCGTGCCACCGGCCATGTCCCGCAGATGATCGCGATGATCGGGCGCCTGATAGACAAAGGCCACGCTTATGTGGCGCAAAGAGGCGCTAAGGGCCCCCGGGTCTCGCCGCAGGCGAGCCCGAGGACAGGCTCCGCCCGACAGGGAGCGGATGGAGCCCACGTGCTGTTCGCGGTCAAGTCTTTCGACGACTACGGCAAGCTTGCCAGGCGCTCGACCGACGAGATGGTCGCCGGCGCCCGCGTCGAGGTCGCGCCCTACAAGCAGGACCCGATGGACTTCGTGCTGTGGAAGCCGTCGGCGCCCGACGAGCCGGGCTGGGAGAGCCCGTGGGGCAGGGGGCGCCCCGGCTGGCACATCGAGTGCTCGGCGATGTCCGACCACTGGCTCTGGGAACAGGCCAAGCCCTCGCTGACCGAGGCCGGGCTTGGTCATCCGCACATGTTCGACATCCATGGTGGCGGCATCGACCTCGTGTTTCCCCACCACGAGAACGAAATCGCCCAGAGCCGCTGCGCCCATGGTTCAGACATCATGGCCAACATCTGGATGCACAACGGCTTTTTGCAGGTGGAGGGGCGCAAGATGGCGAAGTCGGAAGGGAATTTCGTCACGATCAGGGAGCTGCTGGAAACTGATGCGTTCGGAGGCAGGAAATGGCCCGGCGAGGTGTTACGGCTCGCAATGCTGATGACCCATTACCGACAGCCAATCGACTGGACCGTTGAACGGGTGGCTGAGGCGGCGGCAATACGTAGCCAGTGGATACAACTCGGAGAGTTTTTTGAGATTAATTGCGGGGACGTTGGAACTCCGCCAGAGAGTGTTCTCGAACCGATGGTCGATGATTTGAATACTCCTGCCGCTTTTTCCGAAATGCACAAATTGGCCCAGCATGCACGGCTGGGCGACTCGGAGTCGGCTCATGGCCTATGCAACGCGGCACAGTTTTTCGGCGTTATTTCAGAGCACTCCAAGTCAGACCTAGTCGGACTAAGTGCGGAGAGTTCAGTAATCCTCCAGCAGCAGGTGCAGATTGAATCATCACTCCAAGCCCGCAATGCGGCGCGGGCGGCGAAAAACTTCGCCGAAGCCGACCGCATCCGCGACGAGCTCGCCGAAATGGGCATCCGGCTGAAGGACGGCAAGGACCCCGAGACCGGCGAGCCGGTCACCACCTGGGAGGTCGCGCGATGAGCCGCAGCACTCTCCGATCGTCATTGCCCGACTTGATCGGGCAATCCAGTAAACTACGCGGATCGAGTTTTCGCTCAGGCATCCGTGGTTACTGGATGCCCCGGTCAAGCCGGGGCATGACGAGCGAGGGCCGCGTCGTCCGTCCCGAAATCGGGTGCGCCTCCGCAAGCGGAGTGGGGAAGAGCCCCGCCAACACGGGGAGACCCACCCGATGACCACCCCACTCACCGGCGGCTGCCAGTGCGGCGCCGTGCGCTACGCGCTCCATGCCGCGCCGACCGGCCCCGGGATCTGCCATTGCCGCATGTGCCAGAAGGCGTTCGGCGGCGCCTTTGCCGCCCTCGCCTCTGTCAAGCTCGCCGACCTCGAATGGACGAGGGGGGCGCCCCGACTGTTCGATTCCTCGGGCGAGGTCGCCCGCGGCTTCTGCGCCAATTGCGGAACCCCGCTCACCTTCGCCTACAAGGGCCGCGACTATCTCGATATTTCGCTCGGCAGCCTCGATGATCCCGGCGCCGTCGCGCCCGAGGGCCAGGTCTGGGCGTCGAGCCAGATCGGGTGGTTCGGCCACCTCCACGAGCTGCCGGCGCGCGCGTTCGACGACCCGGGTTACGAGGAAACGGTTGCCGCCATCGCCGCGTCGAACCACCAGCACCCCGACCACGACACGCCCGATGACGGCCCGGACGCCTGGACCCCGAGGCCCGCGCGCGACTGGATGACGACATGAGCCGCGAGCGCCTCCATCTCTTCGACACGACGCTCCGCGACGGGGCGCAGACGCCGGGCATCGACTTCTCGGTCGAGGACAAGGTGCTGATCGCCCGCACCCTCGACCGGCTGGGGCTCGACTACATCGAGGGCGGCTATCCGGGCGCCAACCCGACCGATACCCAGTTCTTCTCCAGGCCGCCCAAGCTCGCCCGCGCGCGCCTCACCGCCTTCGGCATGACCAAGCGGCCCGGGCGCTCGGTCTCCAACGATCCGGGTCTCGCCGCGATTCTCGATGCCGCGGCGCCGGCGATCTGCTTCGTCGCCAAGTCGTGGGACTTTCATGTCACGACCGCGCTCCAGTGCAGCCTGGAGGAGAATCTGGAGGCGATCTCGGGCTCGGTCGAGGCCGCCGTCGCGCGCGGCCGCGAGGCCATGGTCGACTGCGAGCATTTCTTCGACGGCTACAAGAGGAACCGCGACTACGCACTGGCCTGCGTGCACGCCGCGCACGACGCCGGCGCAAGCTGGGTCATTCTGTGCGACACCAATGGCGGCACATTGCCGCACGAGATCGAGCAGATCGTCGCCGAGGTGGTGAAGCTGGTGCCCGGTGAGGACATCGGCATCCACTCCCACAACGACACCGAGAACGCGGTCGCCAATTCGCTGGCCGCCGTGCGCGCCGGCGCGCGTCAGATCCAGGGCACCCTCAACGGCATCGGCGAGCGCTGCGGCAACGCCAACCTCACCTCGATCATCCCGACCCTGATGCTGAAGTCCGCCTATGCCGGCCGCTTCGAGATCGGCGTCACCCCCGAGGCGCTGGCCGAACTCACCCATGCGAGCCGGGTGCTGGACGAGATCCTCAACCGCGCGCCGCTGCGCCAGGCTCCCTACGTCGGCGAAAGCGCCTTCGCCACCAAGGCCGGCATCCATGCCTCCGCCATCATCAAGGACCCGCGCACCTACGAGCACGTTCCGCCCGAGGCGGTGGGCAACCGGCGCCGGCTGCTGATTTCCGACCAGGGCGGCAAGTCGAACGTTCTGGCCGTGCTCGGCCGGCTCGGCGTCGAGGTGGCGCCCGACGATCCGCGAATCGGCCGCCTGCTCGAGGACGTCAAGGCGCGCGAGGCGCTGGGCTTTTCCTACGAGGGCGCCGAAGCCTCGTTCGAGCTCCTGGCACGGCGGGCGCTCGGAACCGTGCCCGAATTCTTCAGGGTCGAGAGTTTCCGGATCATGGTCGAACGGCGCCACAATGCGCTCGGCGAGCTCGTCACCGTGTCCGAGGCCACGGTCAAGATCAATGTCGGCGGCGAGATCAGGATGTCGGTTGGCGAGGGCAATGGTCCGGTGAATGCCCTCGATCAGGCGCTGAGGAAGGACCTCGGCGCCTACAACGACCTGATCGGCGATCTCGAGCTCGTCGACTACAAGGTGCGCATCCTGACCGGCGGCACGGCGGCGGTAACCCGGGTGCTGATCGAGTCGGGCGATGCGACCGGCGAGCGCTGGTTCACGGTCGGCGTCTCGCCCAACATCGTCGATGCCTCGTTTCAGGCCCTGATCGACTCGATCACCTACAAGCTGCTGCGCGCGGGCGCGGCGCCCGTCTGACCGGGCAATCCGCCCGATCAGGCCGACGGCTCCAGCTCGAGCGCCGCTTCGGCGAGCAGCGGCAGGATTTCGGCCGCGGACGAGGCCACCTTGTAGTGCAGCGGCATGCTGGCGGCGATGAACCCGGTCTCGCGCATATGTTCGATGAGCTCGATCAGCGGGCTCCAGAAACCCGAGATATTGCCGAGCACGATCGGTTTTTCATGCTGGCCGAGCTGGAACCAGGTCAGGACCTCGACCAGTTCCTCGAGCGTTCCGATGCCGCCAGGCAGCGCGATGAAGCCGTCCGCCATGTCGAACATGGTCTGTTTGCGTTCATGCATCGACCGGGTGACGATCAGCCGCGTGACGTCGGTGAAGGCGCTTTCCCGCTCGGTCAGGAATTCGGGAATGATGCCGGTGACCTCGCCTCCGGCGTCGAGCGTCGCGCGGGCGAGGGCGCCCATGATCCCGATCGACGCGCCGCCGTAGATGAGATGGATTCCGCGCCTCGCGAAATCGCGTCCGACGGCGGCCGCCGCCCTCGCATAGCGGGGATCGCGGCCGTCCTGGGTGCCGCAATAGACGCAGGCGCTGGCAATTCGAGACATGGCCCGAGTTGGCATCGCGCCGCCCCGCCCGTCAAGCAGTTGGAAACCGGGATCGGCGCAACCCGGCCTGCGGAACCGCGGCCGGATTTGTTCTCCACCGAGGCGCGCGGTATAAGGGTGCCGGATATGCGCAGGATGTGCGATTGTGGCCGCCCGACACGGATGAGGCCGCCTGATCTTCTCCAATCCGGGAACCGAGCCGATGAGACTGTGGCTTGTCGTCATACTGGGTGCCGTTCTCGCCGGTATCACCTATGCGGCCCATGAGCTGGAGGTGAGGGCGACGGGGTCCGGCCAGGTCGCCCGGGTGAGCCAGCAGGCCGAGCCCACGCCAATCCCCGCCGTCCGGAGGGAATCGATCCTCGGCGGCGAGGAGCGCGAAGCGGCGGCGGGCGGCGAAGTCGAGGCCGAGGCCGGTGACGACGGCGCCGTCGACGGGGAAGATCGCTCCGCGGCGCTCGAAGCTGGAGATGACGGCGCCGCGGCCGAAAGCGGTGAGGCGGGCGAGGCGCCATCGCCGCAAGCGGAGAGCGAGACTTCGGTCAGGCCGACATTCGATGTGGTGAGCGTCGATCCCGACGGAACCGCCGTCGTTGCCGGGCGCGCGGCCCCGGGATCTGAAGTCACGCTCCAGGTCGGTGACCGGCCGATGGGAACCGCCATTGCCGATGATCGCGGCGAGTGGGTGATCGTCCCCGACGAGCTGATCCCGGGCGGTTCCCAGTCGCTCTCGCTCGAGGCAACGCTCCCCGACAGCGGCGAGAAGGTGCGCTCCGATCAGGTGGCGACGATCGTCCTGCCCGATTCGCCCGGCGCGGAGGCCGCGGCATCATCGGGTGCGGCGGCGCCCGCGACGCCCGTGCCGGCCGGTGCGGCCGAGGTCGCTGGTTCGGCCCCCGTTGTTCCGGCCGCCGAATCCGCCGCGCCCGCCGGCGAGGTCGCGGTGGCCGATGCAACGCCCGCGCCGGCGCCGGTACCGGCTCCGGCGGCCGAAGCCGAACCTGCCCCGGCAGCGACCATCGGTGAGGTCGCGCTGGCCGATGCAACGCCCGCGCCCGCGCCGACACCGGCTCCGGCGGCCGAAGCCGAACCCGCCCCGGCGGCGACCATCGGCGAGGTCGCGGCCGCGGATGCAACGCCCGCGCCGACACCGGCTCCGGCGGCCGAAGCCGAACCCGCTCCGGCGGCGCCGATCGGCGAGGTCGCGGTGGCCGATGCAACGCCCGCGCCGGCGCCGCGGCCGACGGCCGGGGCCGAAGCTGCCGGAAACGGTGTTGCCGCCGAGGTCGCGCGCTCCGAACCCTCGGCGGCTACGGTGACGCCAGAGCCATCGGGTGCGACACAAGCCGGCACCGAAACGGCGGCGAAGGCGCTGACCACGCCTGCGCCGCCGGCGCCGGGACAGGCGCAGCAACGCCAGGAGCCGCCGGCCGTCGATGCGGCTTCGGTGGCCGCGGCGGCGCAAACGCCGGAGCCAGCCTCAACCGAAAGGCCCGAGCCGGCGGCGCCCGTCGTGGTCGTCACCGAGCCCGGCATGCCGAGCCGGGTGCTCCAGCGCGCGGACCGGGCGTCCGGGGAGACGCCCCCGATCACGTTCGACTCGGTCGACTACGACGATTCCGGGCATGTGATCGTCGCGGGCCAGGTCGAGGCCGGCGCCGATGTTCGCGCCTATATCGACAACGAGCTGCTGGGCGACGCCCGCGCCGATTCGCAAGGGCGCTGGACCCTGCGCGCGACCCGTCACATCGAGCCCGGCGCCTACGAACTGCGCGTTGACCGTCTCGATCAGTCCGGCCTCGTGATCGCTCGCGCCGGGGCCCCGTTCGAACGGGTCGCGCCGGAAATCATCGCCCGCGCCCGCCAGCGTGGCGAGGTCGTCATTCAGCCCGGCGACAATCTGTGGAACATCGCCCGCGCGATCTATGGCCGGGGCATCCACTACACCGTGATCTACAACGCCAACACCAACCAGATCGCCGATCCCGACCTGATCTATCCGGGTCAGCTTCTGGTGACCCCCGGAAGCCCGGGGCTCGACCGCGGCGACGCCACGGCGGCGGAACGATCCGAAAAATCCGGTTGATCAGGTGCGTGGCGGGCGACGCGGGCGCCGTCGCGGCCCCCCGATGGGGGCCCTGGAAATGAGCGACGACAGCCAGGCTCCATCGGCGAGCCGCTGGAGCGGGCTGAGGACGGTCGGGCGGCTGGTGCGGCTGATCTGGAACTCCGGCCGCGCCGACCTCAAGATGCGCATCTGCCTTGCGTTTGCCGCCCTCGTGGCCGCCAAGGCGGTGAACGCGGTGGTGCCGTTCTTTTATGGCGCGGCGGTCGACGAGCTGGCGGCCGAACGGAGTCAGACCCTCGCCGTCATCGCGGTGCCCGTGGCCCTGATCGTCGCCTACGGTCTTGCTCGATTGGGCTCTGTCGCCTTCAACCAGCTTCGCGACGGCCTGTTCGCCGCCGTCGGCCAGCATGCGGTGCGCGATCTGGCGAACCGGTCGTTCGCCCATCTTCACACCCTGTCGCTGCGGTTCCATCTCGATCGGCGCACCGGCGGGCTCAGCCGCGTCATCGAGCGCGGAAATGAGGCGATCGAGACCATCATTCGCGTCGCCATCTTCAACATTCTGCCGACCGCGATCGAGCTCACGCTGGTGACGGTGATCCTCGCCGTCTATCTCGACTGGACCTTCGCCGCGATCCTGGTCGTCACCGTCGCCGCCTATACCTGGTTCACCTTCCGCCTCACCGAATGGCGGGTGAAGATTCGCCGCGAGATGAACGAGGCCGACGCCGAGGCCTACTCCAAGGCGGTCGACAGCCTGCTCAATTACGAGACGGTCAAGTATTTCGGCAACGAGGCCCACGAGGCGGGCCGCTTCGATGGCGCCATGCGCGCCTACGAGGGCGCGGCCGTGCGCACCACCGTGTCGCTCGCCTATCTCAATGCCGGTCAGGCGGCGATCTTCACCGCCGGCATGGTCGCCGCCATGCTGGTGGCGGGCTTCGGCGTTGCCGCCGGCACGATGAGCGTCGGCGACTTCGTTCTCGTCAACACCTACCTGCTGCAAATCTATGTGCCGCTGAATTTTCTCGGCATGGTCCACCGCCTGATCAACCAGGGGCTGGTTGATCTCGAGCGCGTCTTCTCCCTGCTCGGCGAAAAGCCCGAAATCGTCGACCGCGCGGATGCGAGGCTCCTCGCCGTCACCGGCGGCGAGGTCAGCTTCAGGGGCGTCGGCTTCGGCTACAATGGCGAGCGCACGATCCTCGACGATGTCAGTTTCACCGTGCCGCCAGGCCGCGTTCTCGCCATTGCCGGACCGTCTGGTGCCGGCAAGTCGACCATCGCCCGGCTGCTGTTCCGGTTCTACGACGTGACCGGCGGCCGCATCGAGATCGACGGTCAGGATGTCCGCTCCGTCACCCAGGACTCGCTGCGCGCCGCGATCGGCATGGTTCCCCAGGACACGGTTCTGTTCAACGACACCATCGCCTACAACATTCGCTACGGACGCCCGCAGGCAAGCGATGCCGAGGTCGAGCAGGCCGCCCGGCTCGCCCAGATCCACGACTTCGTCGAGAGTCTGCCGGCGAAATACGACACCGAGGTCGGAGAGCGCGGGCTCAAGCTGTCGGGCGGTGAAAAGCAGCGGGTCGCGATCGCCCGGACCGTTCTCAAGGGCCCGCCGATCCTCGTTCTCGACGAGGCCACCTCCTCGCTCGACAGCCTGACGGAAAAGGATATCCAGCAGGCGCTCGCGACCGTGACCAGGGGCCGCACCACCATCGTCATCGCCCACCGGCTGTCGACGATCGCCCATGCCGACGAGATCATCGTGCTCGACAAGGGGCGCATTGCCGAGCGCGGCACCCATCGCGAGCTGCTTGCGGCCGGCGCGCTGTACGCATCGCTGTGGGAGCGCCAGCGTGACGCGGCGGAAGCCGAAGAACGCCTGCGCGAAGCGCAGCGCGCGGCGGCCGCGGCCGCCGATGATGGCCTCGCGTCGCCGCCGCGCGATCGCCCTGATCTTCTGGAGCGGATCGAGAGCTGACCGGCCCGCGAGCGGGCGGGCGCGGTTTGCGCGTGCTGGTGTTTGCGCTACTCCGCCGGTTCGGCGATGGCCGGGCCTTCCTCCTGCCCGGACCGGCGCTGGTTCCAGCGCCCGCGGACCTCGCGCCAGCGCTCGCCATAGACGGCCGGCAGCGCCAGCATTGTCGGCACGATGATGAGCGTCAGCACGGTCGAGAACGCCAGGCCGAAGATCACCGCCGTCGACAACTGCACCCACCAGATCGATGTGACGCCGCCATAGTGGACGGTGCGGTCGATGAAATCGATCGTGACCTGGGTCGCCATCGGGATGAGGCCCATGATCGTCGTCACCGTGGTCAGCAGGATCGGGCGGACGCGCTGGGCGGCGGCCTTGAGAACGGCGTCGACGGTCGCGATGCCGCCGGCTCTCAGCCGATTGAAGGTGTCGATCAGCACGATGGCGTTGTTCACGACGATGCCCGCCAGCGCGACGATGCCGGTCCCGGTCATGATGATCGAGAACGGCTGGCCGGTGACCATCATCCCGATCAGCACGCCGATCATCGACATCACCACGGTCGAGAGGGTAAGCGCGGTCTGATAGAAGCTGTCGAACTGGGTCACCAGAATGACGAACATCAGGAACAGCGCACCCATCGCCGCCATCGCCAGGAATGCGCCCGATTCCTTCTGCTCCTCGTCCGCGCCGCGGAACCGGAACTGCACCTGGTCGGGCCAGCTCTGGGCCGCGAGCCAGCCGCCGATCTCGCGCACCTTGTCGTCGGCGAGCAGTCCCGGCGCGACATTGGCCTTGACGAAGAACGCGTAGCGCCCACCCACCCGCGTAATCGAGGAGACCTGGGGGTTGGCCTCGCGGGTTACCAGATTGCCGATCGGCACCGCGCCGTGCGGCGTGTGGACCCGCAGCTGATCGAGCTGCTCGATCGAGCGCTGGCCCGCGGGCAGCCGCACCCTGATGTCGATTTCGTCCTCGGCGTCGTCGGGCCGGTAGGTGCCGATCAGCACACCATTGGTGATGAGCTGGATCATCGCGCCGATCGAGGCGATGTCGGTTCCGAAACGGCCGGCTTCCTCGCGGTCGACCTTGAGGTGCCACTCGATGCCGGGAAGCGGCGTCGTATCCTCGATATCGATCAGTCCGTCGATGCCGGTATCGAAATGGTGCCGCACCGTCTTCGCCGCCTCCTGCGCGGCGGCGAGCTCGTCGGCGGTGATCTCGAGGCGCACGTTCTTGCCCGTCTGCGGCCCGCCCTCGACCTTGCGCACCTCGACCTTGATGCCGGCGAGGCTGGCGGCGCGCTCGCGGATTTCGGCGAAAATCTCGGTCGCCCGCCGGCGCTCGCCGAAATCCTCGAGCTCGATCATCAGCTCGCCCACTTCATCGACCGGCTTGTCCTGGACCTCGCCGATCTGCGGCCCGCCTCCGGTGCCGCCCGATCCGGCGGTCGTGAACACATTGCGAATGCCGTTGACCTCGAGCACTTCGCGTTCGACCTCGACCACGAGGTCGCGGGTTTCCATGGCCGAGAGGTTGCCCCGGGCGGAGACGAGAACGATCGCCTGTTCCGGCTCCTCGTCGACGAAGAACTGGATCCCGTTGTTGAACTGGCCATAGGCGTAGAACACCGCCACCGCGAACGCCACGGCGGCCGTGATCACCGTCGCCGGTCGGCGGACGAGGCTTGCCAGCGTTCGCACATATATCCCGGTGAGGCCGCGCACCTCGTCGTGGTCGAGCTCGCCGGCACCGCTCACATGGCGCGCGACCGCCTTGTCGCCCTCGCTCGCCGCGCTGCCGCCGATGATCCCCCCGAGCGTCGGCAGGAAGACCATCGCCGTCACCAGCGCCGCGGTCAGGACGATGATCACCATGATCGGCAGATAGCTCATGAACTCGCCGGGAATGCCGGGCCACAGCAGCATCGGCAGGAACGCGGCAAGCGTCGTCGCCGTCGACGAGGTGACCGGCCACAGCATTCGGTGCGCAGCCAGCGCATAGGCCTCGCGCCTGCCCATCCCCTCGGCCATCTTGCGGTCGGCGTACTCGACGATGACGATGGCGCCGTCGACCAGCATGCCGACGGTGAGCACGAGGCCGAACATGACCATCATGTTGACGGTCATGCCGATGAGGTCGACGAGCGCGAAGCCGATCATGAACGATGTCGGGATGGCGATGCCAACGAGCAGCGCCGAACGCATGCCGAGGACGGCGACGACCACGATCATGACCAGCGCGATCGCGGTCATGATCGCCGACTGGAGCGAATCGAGAACCTCGAAGATGAAGCGCGACTGGTCGAGCGTGTAGCCGATCCTGATCGTGTCCGGCCAGTCGGCGCTGAACGCCGCGACGACCTTTCTCACCTCATTGTTGTTCTCGATGATGTTGGTGCCGAGGCGCTTGACCACCTTGATGGCGATGGTCGGCTTGCCGTTGAAACGGCTGTAGCTCGTCGCGTCCTTGAAGGTGCGGCCGATGACCGCGACGTCCGCGAGCGTCACCACCGCATCGTCATTGACCTTGACCGGCAGCGAATAGACGTCGCCCGCGGTCTCGAACAGTCCCGGAACCTTGACGTTGAACCGCCCCCTCCCGGTGTCGAGGGCGCCGGCCGGAACGAGGCGGTTATTGCGCTGGACGGCGGCGAGGAGCTCGTCCTGGGTGATGCCGTAGGACTCGAGCCTGACGAGGTCGATCACCACTTCGAGCAGCTCTTCGCGATGACCGGACAGCTCCGCCCTCAGCACGGTCGGGATGGCCTCGATCCGGTCCTTGAGCCGGCGGGCGCTCGAATAGAGCGTGCGCTCGGGCACATCGCCCGAGAGCGTGACGATAATGGTCGGGACCAGGGAGAAATTGGTCTCGAGGATGCGCGGCTCCTCGGCGTCGTCCGGAAGCTCGGCCTGGGCCTCGTCGACCTTGGCGCGCACATCGGCGAGCGCCGCTTCCTTGTCGAAATCGATATTGAACTCGAGAATGACGCCGGCATGGTTCTCGCTGGCGACCGCCGTGATCTCCTTCAGCCCGTCGAGGCCGCGCAGCCGCGTCTCCATTGGCCGGATCAGCAGCCGCTCGGCGTCCTCGGGGCTGATTCCGGACTGGATGACCGAGACGTAGAACACCGGAACATCGATATCGGGGTTGGCCTCCTTGGGCACCGCCACATAGGCGTAGACGCCGGCGGCCAACACGACCGCCATCAAGGTGAGAACGGTCTTCGGCCGCGAGAGGATCGTGGCCAGCATCGCCCTACCGGCCGTCCGTTTCGGCGTTCTCGAACACCGGCTGGACCTCCTGGCCGGCGACGACGTACTCGTGGCCGACGGAGATGACCCGCGCCTGGTCGGCCAGCCCGCGCACCCAGGCGCCTTCGGGACCCTGGGTGATCAGCTCGACCGGCGCGAACCTGACGATGTTCCGGTCATCGACGATGCGAACGCCGATGCGCCCGTCGTCGCCATGGGCGAGGATCGCGGGCGTGAGCAGCATCGCCATTTCGGCCTCGAGCGGAATCCCGATTTCGGCGGTGACCCCGTCGCGCAGCCCGCGGTCGGCGTTGCCCACATGGAGCTCGGCGCGGAACGTCCGCGTGGCCGGGTCCGCGCTCGCGGCGATGTATCCGATCCGGCCCTCGACCTCCTCGCCGGTGACGAGGCGCGCGGTGCCCCTCATGCCGACCTCGATCTTGCCGACATCGCGCTCCGACACCTGGCCGACGATCAGCATCGGATCGAGGTCGACCATGGTCGCGCACACCTCGCCGACACCGAGCCAGACGCCGAGCTTGGCGTTGCGTTCCTCGAGGACGCCGCTGAACGGTGCGAGGGTGCGGGTGCGCTCGATGTCGATCTCGGCCTCGTTGAGCGCGGCCATGGCGGCGTCGAGCAACGCTCTGCGCGCGGCCTCCTCGGTGGCGGCGGAAAAGCCCTTTTTCATCAGCGAGGCCGACGCTTCATAGTCAAGCTTCGCCTGTTCGACCGCCGCGCGGGCCTTGGCGAGGCGGGCGCTGCGCTCGCCAAGGTCGATCTCGCACACGACCGCGCCCTTTTCCACGTAGCTGCCCTTGGGATGAGGGGTCGAGATCACTCGGCCCGCGGTTTCCGCCCGCAGCTCGACGCGCTGGTCGGCCTCGCTGCGCCCCCGGATCACCAGCTCGGAGCGCCGTTCGCTGGCGCTCAGCGTGCGCACCCGAACCGTCGGCAGCCCCGGCTCCTGATCGCCCCGCGAGGCGGCCGGCGCGTCCCTGGCGTCTCCATCACGCGTCCAGATTCCGGGCGCCATCCAGATGGCGATGATGGCGACCAGCGCCGCCGCCCACAGATAGGAGCTGCGCATCTTCATCGTTGCATTCGCTTACTCGGCCGCATCGCGTGCGGCCAGCCCGTTGCCGACGACGGCCTCGACCATGTGCCGGTTCTCCGCCAGATAGCCGTGCATCGCCCGATAGACGGCGAGCCCGTAGCCGCAGACGAACCTGCCGGTCGGCTCGCATTTGCGCTCCAGCGCCTCTTCCATCTGCGCGATCTGGTCTTCGAGCCGGGCCAGCCGGCGATCGATCTCGTTGCTGATGTGGGCGGGCGCCGCAAGCTCGGCCAGCCGCAATGCGAACAGAAATTCCGACTTGATCACATCCTGGCGCGGGCTTTCGGCGAGCGCCGCCAGCAGCGCCTCATGCCCGAGCGGTGTAATCGAATAGACCCTGCGATCCGGCCGTCCGGGACGCCGCTCCTCGCGGCACGAAACCAGCCGCTCGGCCTCCAGCGCCGAAAGCGCCGGATAAATGGCGCCGTAACTGGCGTCGACGAAGTGGCTGAACGGTCCGTCCTGGGTCAGCTTGCGGATTTCGTAGCCGCTGGCGCTGCCGAGCTGCAGAATTCCGAGGCACAGCGTCTTCACGTTCATGCGGGCGATCTCCGGCGCGCGGGCTGCGAGATGGTCGGGCGCGACCGCCACATGGCATCCATATATGCCGGTCTCGCATATGTCGGACCGACATATACCTTGATCGCATGCCGCATGGCAAGCCGACGCGCGCGATGCGGCCGGGCCGGGCCGGAAACGAGATCAGTCGGACTCGACGAGCTGGGCGTGGAACCGCATGACAGCCAGGTCGCCCTTATCGAGGGCGTTCCAGCGGTTCAGCCAGACTTCACCTTCCTCGACGACGAATTCGCGCAGGTGCGGGCTCAATTCGAGCGTCTCCACCGTCTGCGGCACCTTGGACCACGCGGCGTGGATGTGATCCAGATACTCCGTGGTGAGGTCCAGCGCGTGATGGACGAGGAATCCGCGCTGCCGGAGCGCGCCTGAATACCGATCCGCGGTCCAGAAATGCGCGCGCTCCCCCGGTCGCAGGATATTGCGATCGCCGGCGAGGCGGGTTTCGGGTGCAGTGACCACCAGATCGGTCAGCAGAACCTCGCCGTTCGGCTTCAGAGCGGCCGCGATCTGGTCGAGCACCCTGTCCTTGTTGGCGACCGTGAACATCCATTCGCGCGAATAGATCGCGTGGTAGCGTCGCGGTTTGAGCTCGAAAGTTTCGAGATCGATGCTGTCGATGGGCGCGCGCCTGGCCAGTCCTGCGGCCGCCGAGCAGCGCTGGCCCGCGACCGCGACCTGTGCGACCGGCTCGATGGCTTCCAACCACAGGTTGTGCTGACGTGACAGCGTGCGCGCGGTTCCTCCGAGCCCGGCGCCAACCTCCAGGACCGAGTTCTTCGGCGACAAGTTGAGGACCGCCAGGAGCTGGCGCGCGAACCGCTCGCCGCCGGGAAGCATGAAGCCGTGGCCCCACACCGCCTCGATCGCCGCGATCCGATCCGTGCTCCAGGGCTGGCCGGAAAGTTCGTCCTGATCGGCGCTGAATTCGGTCTGGGCTTCGTATCCAGGGTCGGCTTGCCCGGGGCCCACGCCACGCCACCAGGAAAGGAGCCGGGTCTTCAGGGTGGTTGGACTGCTCCCCAGGCCGGTTTGTCTTGCATGGTGCTGGCGTTTCTCAGCGAGCATCGCGATCCTCTGCCAACGAATTCCAGCCGGGCCCGAGTGAACATTGACCGATTTGTCCGCCACGAGTGTCCGCTTCACGCGTTAACGGAATGTTTACAGGACCGGTGACCGCGGCCGCCGGGTTCCGTTCGCCGGTGCGGCCCGCCGGGTTCGCGCCCGGTCGGCGCCGACCGGCCACAGGCGGAAACCCGCCAGCCTGGAGCCGAGGGCGAATGTCGGCAGCGATCAACCAGAGGTTGCCAGGGCCCGCCGGGTGGCCGGGCGATCCCGGCCGATCGGCAGGTTCCGCCCTTCAGGCCGGCGTGACCTTCAGCAGAAGCGGTCTGTCGGGCGTCAGCGTGATGCCGGTCACCGGTTCGGGAGGTGGGTCCCCGACGGTCTCGAACCGGGCCGCGCGGACCAGTGTCGCCATGATCACGGTCGCCTCGATCATGGCGAACGAGGCGCCGACGCACATGCGCGGCCCGGCGCCGAACGGCATGAACGCATAGCGTGGCCGCGCGATCTGGGCCGCGTCGGCGAAGCGGTCCGGATCGAACACATCAGGCTCGCGCCAGATCGAGCGATGGCGGTGAATGACATAGATCGGCACCAGAACCCGGGTGCCCGCCGCCAGCCTTTGCCCGCCGAGCACCACCGCGCGGCACGTGACCCGCGAGATGATCGGCGCGGAGGGAAACAGGCGCATCGCTTCGTGAATGAAGCGCCGCGTCAGCCCCAGCCGCTCGACGTGCTCGCCGCTGATATCATCGTCTCCCGCGACCTCCCTGATTTCCTTCGCCATACGATCGTTCCACCCGGGCAGGAAGGCCGCGAGATAGAGGCTCCAGGTCAGAACCCGCGCCGTCGTCTCGTGGCCGGCGGTGAGGAAGGTCAGGAGGTTGTCGACGATCTGCCCGTCGGACACCGGCGAGCCGGTCCGCTCGTCCCGCGCCTCGATCAGCCGCCCGAGGAGATCATCGCCCATGCGGCCGGACTGCCGCCGCGCCGCGACGAGGCCGGCGATCTCGCTCCGCGCCGCCTTCGCCGCGCGCGCCATGCGCCACGTTCCCGGATGCGGCATCCACTCGGGCAGGCCGAGAAAATCGTAGGCGATCTCCCAGGTGATCGGCGCGAGATAGGTGGCGATCGCCCGCTTGATCGCCGCGCCGTCACTGGCGATGCCGTCCACCAGCATGGTCCGGTGGATGATGTCGAAGGTGAGATCGACCATGGCGGCGCCGATATCGTGGACCCGCGCGGGTCCAGACGCGCTCCAGTGTGCCAGCAGCCGCCGCGCGGCCGCGGCGATGGTGGGCACGGTGTGGGTCAGCGCCGCCGGCGTGAACAGCGGCGCGACGACGCGGCGTTGCCAGCGCCAGTCGTCGTCGCCGGCGATCAGGATGCCGTTGCCGAGCGCGCGGGCCATGATCCGGCGGTCGAGCGGGTTCTTCGCAAAGCTCCCCGACTGGTCGTGAAAGACCTCGCGCACCAGTTCCGGCGCCATGACGAAGGCGGTCGGCCTGCCGAGGCCGCGATAGACCACGATCGGATTCTCGTAAAGTTCGCGTGAAAGGGCGCGCAGCGGATTGGTGAGAAGGGCGGCAATGAGTGCCGGAATCCCGAGCGGCCGTTCTGGGGGAACGATCGTCGGCGGCACCGAGCGTTCGGGTGAGAAATAGAGCGCGGCTCGCCCCGTCATCGCGCCGGGTCCGGCGGGGAGAGGCGCGAATCGAGTTCGAAGACGAGTGTCATGAGGTGGTACATTGTGCTTGCCGGCACGGTCGCATCAAGGGGATTTCCCGCAACATCGACGCAGTCGCGCCACAGGCCCACCGGCGCCGGATCAAGATGGAAGCGCCTCAGAGAGCAAGCGAGACGGGCCGCCTTTTCCGCCTCGCCGGCGCGGCCGCGGCCGGCCAGCATCATGCGGGCGCGAATCGCTTCGGTCTGACACCATAGACGGTGGGTTGTCGAAACGATGGCACCGTCTTCGCCGACGGCATCGTGGACGAGCCCCGTCGCCTCGTTCGTTCCATGACGATCGGCAAAGCGAACGAGCGCCGCGATCTCGTCGTCGGCGGCGCCGCCAAGCCGCGCCGCATGGGCATCGAGCAGCCACGCCCACTCGAAATGGTGGCCGGGCTCGCGCGCCTTTCCGGCCTTTCCACCGGCGGGCGACCAGTCGGTGTTGAAGTGTTCGGTGAGGCTCTGCGTCCGCCGGTCGAGGAAGCGGTCGCGAAACAGCCGCACCAGCTTGTCGGCCCGGTCGAGATAGGCCGGATTTCGGGTCGCGTCGTGGAGCGCCAGCAAGGCCTCCAGAAGATGCATATGAGGATTGGCGCGCCGCGGCGTCGTCTCGGGTACGGATTCGCGGTAGCCGCCATGAACGGGGTCGATCAGCACCGCGTCGAGCCAGGCGATCGTCCGGTCGGCCCATATGAGCGGCTCCTCATCGCCGCTCGCCCGGTGGAGCCAGGCCAGCGCGAACAGGACGAAGGCGTGGTCATAGGCATCGCGCGCCCCGTCGATCACCCGGCCGTCCCGATCGAGCTTGTGCGCCCAGCCGCCCTCGGCGAGCCAACCCCGCGCCACAAGATAGTCGAATCCGCGCCAGGCGATCTCGAGCGCCGGCCCCGGCCAGCCGAGCAGGTGGGCCGCGGCGAAGGCATAGATCTGGCGGGCCTGCACCCTGATCCGGCGATAGGGCTCCGGGCATGGCGCGCCGTCGAGGCCGAGCGCCTCGCGAAAGCCGCCGCGCCGGTCGTCCCAGCCGCGTTCGGCCCACAATGGCAATGCCTTCTCGCGCATCCACGCCGAGAGCTCCCGCGCCGCCGGCGCGAGTGCGCCAAGCTGCCCGCCATCGCGCCCGCCGGGTGCGCCGAGCCCGGCCACCCGCTGCTCGATCACGCGCACATCCTGGGACCGCCCGAGCGAGGTGACGAGCACGCAGTCGCCGGTCTTGACCACCGCCACGTCGCTGACCCCGAGTGCCGCGACGATGCCGGTGTCGGCGCGCAGCAGCACGCCGGAAACATCCTCGGCGAGGACCCGTCCGCGCACGACATTGCCGTTCCCGTCCGCAGTTCCGATCGCGTGGACCGCGTCCCACGAGCCGACATCGCTCCAGCCCATCGCCACCGGGACGACGCAGACCCGGTCGCTGACCGCCATCACCGCATTGTCGATCGAGATCGCGGGGCAGGTCGAGAACGCGGTGGCTTCGAGGTGGACCGCGCCGGCGTTTCGTTGCGCACCGGCGAGGGCCGCGCGCGCGCATGCCAGTACCTCGCCGGCATGGCGCGCCAGCGCCTCGATGATCGCCCCGGCCGTGAACAGGAAGATGCCGGCGTTCCAGTCGAACCCGCCGGATTCCACATATTCCCGGGCGACATCGAGCGAAGGCTTTTCGACAAACCGTTCGACCCGGAAGGCCCCGCCGGCGCCGTCGGCCGGGCCGCGCCTGATATAGCCATAGCCGGTCTCGGGATGGGTGGGGGTGACGCCGAACGTGACCAGCCGTCCGGCCCGCGCCGGCCGGATGGCGGTGGCGATGGCGCGATGGAACGCGGCGACGTCGGTGATGTGATGGTCGCTCGGCGCGATCAGCATCAGCCCGTCGACCGCGCGCTCGCTCAACACCAGCGCGGCGACGGCGATGGCCGGCGCCGTGTTGCGCGCGCACGGCTCAAGGAGGAGCGTGGCCGTCCCGATGCCGGCGGCCTCGATCTCGCGGGCGAGCCGGCGCTGGTGCTGCGCGGACCCGACGATCAGCGGCCCGGAAAATTCAAGGTTGCCGCCGCTGCTCTCATCGCGGCCGAAGCGGGCCAGCGTTTCGCCCATCAGCGATCGCCCGGCGGTCAGGGCCGCGAACTGCTTGGGGGCGGCGGGCGTCGACATCGGCCACAGCCGCGAACCGCCACCGCCCACCAAAAGGACCGGCGTGATCAACTCCAGATGACCTCCGATCGGACCGGCATCAGCGCCCAAGGCCCGCCGTCGGTCGAGCGGCTTTCGCGCCGGCCGCTCACGCCGGTTCCGGCCACAGCCGATAGCCGATGAGCGGCGAGCCCGGCGCATGCACGGTCTCGTCGACCACCGCCTTGCTCCAGGCCGAATGCGGCTGGATGCCATGCTCGCGCCGCATCTCGTGGGACTCGAACTCGTAGAGCACCGCATGCCGGCACCAGCCGGCCGTCGCCAGGAGCTTGCGGCAGCGGATCACGCCCGGCGTCCTGGCCATGGCCGGCATGCGCAGGCGCGCGTACCACTGGCCGATCCAGATGTCGGTCTCTTCCCGGGTCATCTGGAAGCTGCCGAGCTGGATCGCCGCCGCCGGCGCGGCCCCCGGCGTCGACAGGCCGTAGGCCGGGCCGTTGACGCTCTCCTCCTCGATCAGGACGGCAAGGCGCGCCTCGTCGCGCTCGCCGAGCCGCGACCTGACATCGGCCGACTGGTTCTCCGCCACGAACGGCGAGTCCTCGACGAAGAACTGATGCGCCGAGGCGGCCGCGATCATGCAGATATATTGGGTACCCTGGGCAATGCGCTCGCTGGTATGGGTGAGCTGGTTGCGGCGGTCGCGGTATTCGTCCTCGTCCACCCGGTAGTTGGCGGCCCACATGATGCCGGGTCGCGCGACCATGTCCGGCAGGTAGGTCCCGTGCAGCCAGTCCAGATGCGCCTCGCGCCCGGCCTGGTCCAGATTGTACCAGACCGCCCAGATACCGTAGCTCATGGCGAATTCCCCCTGTTTGACGTCGTCTGATTGCGGTCGTCCGCACCTGCGCCAAGCCGCCTGGCGGGCAACGGGCGTGATCGAATGGGATGTGCGAGCCGACCGGACACGAGAATGTGGCGCATTGTGCTGTCCGCCGTCCTGGAAAGCAATGGCGGCAAGGGCGGAAACTCCGATCCGCGCCGGGCCCGCCGGCGGCGTCGGGCGTTGACAGCGCCCGCTGTCCAACCTACGCACTAGCGGTAAAATCACACCATCCAGCAGGGGGAGTTTCATGTCCGACATCGGCCTCATTCCGGTTGACTGGGAAGACCGTTTCGATCCGCAGCGCATGTTGCGCGAGCGCCTCGTGCGGGCCAAGGCGGCGCTCGAGGCATCCGAGTGCGACTGCCTGTTCGTCTTCCGCACCGAGGATGCGCGCTATCTGATGGGCTATCGCCATCATCTCGGCCCCGCCTTCATCATGGGCAACGCCGTGGTGGTCCTCGCCCGCGGGCATGATCCGATCCTGTGGACCATGGACTTCGTGCACTGCAAGCAGCGCATGCCCTGGCTCGGCAAGGATCAGATCCAGCCGCGCGCCAATTTCCGCGAGCAGGTCGGAATGGCGCGCTGGGCCGCGCAGGTCGAGGGCTTCGTCGGCTCGCTGAAGGGCAAGACGGTCGGCATCGATATCTGGGACCTGAACATGGAGGCGGCGATCAAGCAGACCTTCCCGGACACCAATTTCGTCGATGGCTACCAGAGCGTCCTGATGCGGGCCAAGGAGATCAAGACCCAGGACGAGATCCACTGCCTCAAGATCGCCAATGCCATGACCGAAGCGGCGCTCGACAAGGCGCTCAAGGCGCTCCAGCCCGGCATCCGTGAGTGCGAGGTGCTGGCGATCGCCTGGCACACCATGACCGCGATGGGCTCGGAATGGACCCAGTGCTCGAACATCGTCGCCTCCGGCCCGTACACCGCGCCCTACCGCCGCTTCACCTCCGACCGCATCATCCGCAACGGCGACCCGGTCATCATCGACATCGGCGCCTGCTTCAACGGCTACTATGGCGATCTCACCCGCACCTGGATCTGCGGCAACGTCAAGCCGACCAAGGAGATGAGGGAAGTTCATCAGAAATGCTACGATGCGCTGTTCAACGCCGGCGGCGCGGTCAGGCCGGGCGCGACCAATGCCGACGTCTTCGCCCAGGCCGACCCGTATGTTCTGGACAGCCTCGGCCACGGTGCCGGCGTCAATCCGTGGGAGGCGCCGTATTTCTCGCCGGCGTCCAAGGATCAGCCGGCGGTGCTGAAGGAGGGCATGGTGTTCAACCTCGAGCCCTATCACGGCGTGCCGGGCGTTGGCGGCTTCCGGCTCGAGAACGATCACATCGTGACCAAGGACGGCGTCGACATCTACACCACCTATCCGTTCGACGAGCGGCTGGTGATCGACGTTCATCCGCTCGACCCGACGACCGGGCGCACGCGCTGAACCGGCGCCGGCAGCGGGCCTCGCCGCCACCAGGCGGCGCGGCCCGGGCCGCGTCCGTTCCGGTCACGGTCCGTTAACGATAAAACCCATCTCCTGCGCCTTGCGCGCCGCGTAAATCAATTCCTTACCCCGCCCGCGCTTAAGCTCGCCGCACGTTGTTGAACGGCCACCGAGGCGTGGCCGAGTGGCAGGAACAGTTGCGTGCGGCTCAATTCTTTCGTCATGGTCGGTCTCGCCGTCGTGTTCGGCGCCCTGGCGGTCGCGGCGTCCCACTCCTGGCTGTCCCGGCAGGCGGACGCGCAGCGGCGCGCGCTCGCCGCCCAGAACAAGCCGACCGAAATGAGCACCATCGTCGTCGCCGGCCAGTCGCTGCGCTTCGGCGACAAGCTGACCCGGTCGGTCTTGAGCGAAATTCCCTGGCCTTCGGATACGGTTCCCGACGGTGCCTTCACCTCGATCGACGCGCTCCAGAACGATGGCGAACGGGTGGTGCTGGCGTCCATTGAATTGAACGAGCCGGTTCATGCCGCCAAGATCACCGGTCCCGGGCAGCGCGCCACGCTGTCGGCGATCATCGATGAGGGCAAGCGCGCGGTGACCGTGCGCGTCGATGATGTGAACGGCGTCGCCGGCTTCGTTCTGCCCGGCGACCGTGTCGATGTTCTGATGACCCAGCATTCGCGCGATGGCGCCGGCGCCTCGATCGTGGTCCTTCAGGGAGTGCGGGTGCTCGCCATCGACCAGATGGCCGACGAGCGCGCCGAGGAACCGGATGTCGCCAAGGCGGTGACGCTCGAGGTGGACACGCTGGCGGCGCAGAAGATCGCGCTCGCCGCTTCGGTCGGCACGCTTTCGCTGGTGCTGCGCCGGGCGGGCGAGGCGGTTGCCGAGAACACCCGCAGCATCACGCTCGGTGATCTGGCGCCCGGGCTCGCGACACTCTCGGTTCCGAGCGACGACGGTCCGACCGCCCAGCCGGTCCAGGCAGCGTCCGGCGGCGGCGGGCTCGCCACCGTGGTGGTCAGCGCCGGTGACGGGCGTGAGGAATACCGGGTGCCGGTAGAGCGATTGAGGTAGGTGGGAGAGCGCGGGTCTGCCCATTGGGGTGGGCAGGCCGGCGGTCGAGTGACATTCGGGGGGTCGACATGTGGCTGAGCGGGGCCATCGCAACACATCGCCGCGCACTGCGGCCACGCCGTGCCGCGCCTGCATCGAGGCCTGGCGCGCGCGCGGTGCTCGCCATCGCCGCGGCCGCGGCGGCCATCGCGTCCGCCGGGCTTGGTGTTCCCCCGCGGGCGGAAGCGGCGGGCCGCTCCTATCACCTCGCCGCCGACTCGACCCAGTCCATCCGGCTTCCGAAAGGCAAGTCGGCGACGGTGCGCACCGATTCCAGCTTTGCCGACATCATCGTCGGTGATCCCGAGATCGCGACCGTCGCGCCGCTGACCGACCAGTCGCTCTATATCATCGGCAAGAAGATCGGATCGACCTCGGTTGCCGTGTTCGACTCCGAAAAGCATCTCGTCGGCGAAATCGAGGTCGAAGTCGCCTCCGATACCTCCAAGCTCGCAATCCAGCTGCGCGAGAACATTCCGGGCTCGAACATCAAGGTGTCTTCGGTGAATGGCCGCATCATGCTGTCGGGCAATGCCAGCGACGGCCTTGCCGTGCAGAAGGCGATGGCCATCGCCGGCGAGTATGGCGAGGACGTGATCAATTCGATCACCATCGGCCGCTCGCAGCAGGTTCTGCTCGAAGTGCGCTTCATCGAGGCTTTCCGCGATTCCTCGCGTGAGCTTGGCATCAACTGGCGCACCCTCGGCGGGCCCTCCAACGTCACCTTCGGGACCCGCGACCTCGTCAGCGGCACCACGCCCTTCGGCTCGCTGCTCGGCGTCATTCTCAGCGGCGGCATCGATGCCGACGCACTGATCCAGGCGCTGGAGCAGCGCGGCGTCGCCCGGCGGCTCGCCGAGCCGAACCTGATCGCGCTTTCCGGCGACACCGCGACTTTCCTCGCCGGCGGCGAGTTTCCGTTTCCCGTTGGCCAGGACGACAACACCATCACCCTCGAATTCAAGAAATTCGGTGTCAGTCTCGCATTCACGCCAACGGTGCTCGCGGACGGTGTCATCAACCTGCAGATCGATCCCGAGGTCAGCCAGCTCGACAACACCAACGCGATCAGGCTCAGCGACATCGAAATTCCGAGCCTGACGGTGCGCCGCGCCTCGACCACGGTCGAGCTGCGCGACGGCCAGAGTTTCGTCATCGCCGGCCTGCTGCAGTCAAACTCCAGCACGCAGCGCGACCAGCTCCCGTGGATGGGCGACGTGCCGGTCCTTGGCGCGCTGTTCCGCAGCTCCGCCTACAGGCGCGACGAAACCGATCTCGCCATCATCGTGACGCCGCGCATCGTCGAGCCGATCGCGCCGGGCGACCGGGTCGCGACACCACTCGATGCGACCCGGCCCGCGAACGAGATCGATTTCTTTCTTCTCGGCAAGGATGAGGTCAAGTCCGCGCGGGTGACCAGGCACACCCGCGAACTCATGGATCGGCCCTGGGTCGGTCACATCATCGATATCGCGAACAGGTGACGTGATGCAGCGACGCACTTTCCGCTCCCGGATTCCCCGTCTGGCGGCCGTCTGCGGCTCCGCGGTTCTGGTCTCGGGCTGCTACAGCCACCATGTCGATCATCGCGACACCATCGGCTCCTCGGCCGGAGACGCCCAGGCCATCAACCGCATCGTCCAGATGCGCGATCCGTGGCCGGCCGGTGCCTGGGACAAGTCCATCGATCACGACGGCACCCGGATGGTGAACGCGATCGACGCCTACCATCGTCCAAAACCCGTCGGCGATCCCAACCAGCAGGCGCTCAACGAACTCGCCAACGGCCCGTCCACCGCACAGGAATAGGGCCGCCGCCGGCGCCCGCCCCGGCGGCGCGGACCGACCTGCTGTCGGGCCGAGCCCTCCCGATCGGGACAATTTTCCTAAAACTCGGCCGGTCGCCCTTACCGCGACTCAACCCCGGCTGCGTACAGTCGCGCTGAATTGATCGCGCGGGTGCGTGTCGAGCCTGGTTCGGGCCGGGCAGGGCGCGCCGTGTGGCAGGCGACGAGGCGCGTTCGGGGACCATGTCCAGCACCAGCCAATCGGAGTCCGGCACCAGACACAATGTCGTCCTGGTGAGCGCCCGTCCCGACACCCACCGCACGGTCGGCGCGGCGCTTGCGAACCATGACGTGATCGGCCTCCAGGCCGTCGAGTCCGGCATTGAACAGGCGGAGACCAGGCTGAGGCTGGATCAGCTCGCGGTCCTGATCGTCGAGCTCGACCCGGCGAGTTCGGGCGAACGCGCCGCGCTCGAACGCGTTGCCCGCCGCGCTGCCGGCAAGACGGCCATCATCGCGATCCCGACCACGTTCGATCCGGGCGTCGCGCGCTGGCTGCTGAAGATCAAGGTCGGAGACTTTCTGACCAAGCCGGTTGCGACCGCCGACCTGGTGCGAACCGTCACCAGGGCGATCACCGGCAGCGAGGAAGGACACCCCGCCGAGGCCCGGATCCATGCCTTCATGCCGGCGTCGGGCGGTGTCGGCGCGACCACGCTCGCGGTCGAATCCGCCTTTGTTCTGGCGGGCGAGCAGGGGCGCAAGCCGGAGTCGACGTGCATCGTTGACCTCAATTTCCAGTACGGCGCCTGCGCCGACTATCTCGATGTCGAGCCCCAGCTCGAGCTCGATGAAATCGAGCAACGCCCCGAGCGTCTCGACCGCCAGCTGCTGGAGGTGATGCTCGCGCACCACCCCTCCGGCATTTCCGTCATCGCCGCGCCGCCGACACCGCTCGAGATGCGCAGCTTCGATCCCCTGCTCGTCACCCGCCTGCTCGATCTGGTCTCCGCCTATTTCGATGATGTGGTGATCGATCTGCCGCGCACCTGGTTTCAGTGGACCGAGCACGTGCTGCGCGGCTGCGACCGGCTGTTCATCGTCGCGGAAATGACCGTTCCCGGCATTCGCCACGCCCAGCGGCTGATCAGGGCGGTCGACGAGCGCACCGAAGGACAGGTGAATCTGGAAGTGGTCATCAATCGTTTCGAGCAGCGCATGTTCGATTCGGGCCTCACCCGCGCCGACCTCCAGCGCGCGCTGAACGGCGTTTCCATGGGCGTCATCGCCAACAACTACCGGCTGGTGCGAGAGGCGATCGACCGCGGGGTGCCGCTGGAGAAGGTGCGCAAGGGCAACGACGTGACCCTGGGCTTGCGAAAGATTCTCACCACCGGCGCCGGCGCCAATGCCGGACCGCAGGAATCACGCCCGCTCGGCTTCATCGCGCGCAGGCTCTTTGCCCGCCCGGCGGCCTGACCGGAGGCGTGGGCGATGGCTGAGCTGTCGATGACCGCGAGCGCGCCCGCGTCGGGTTGGGGAACCGGATGATGTCGAGATTCTCGAGCCTGCTCACGGTCGAGACCGAGCCCGCCGCAACGCCGGAAGCGGTCGGGCCGGCCCCGCCGAAGCGGATCACCGTCCCCGCGGCGGCGGCCGGCGACGACGGCGATGCACAGGGCGCATCCCCCTCCCACAATGACGATATCCTGTCGGCCAAGGTGCGCCTTCACCGCAAACTGATCGAGGAGATCAATCTTCCGGCGCTCGAAAAGCTGCCGCCCGAAACCCTGCGCGGCGAGGTGCGACGCTTCGTCGTCGAACAGGTGAGGGCGGAACGGCTGGCGCTCAACACCGCCGAGCTCGACGCGTTCGCAAATGAAGTCATCGACGAGATGGTCGGGCTCGGGCCGATCGAGCCGCTGCTCAAGGACCCCCAGATCTCGGACATCCTGATCAACGGCCACGAGCGGGTGTTCGTCGAGCGCCACGGCATGCTGGAGACCTCGCCGGTCCGGTTCAAGGACGAGGCGCATCTGCTGCGCATCGTCAACAAGATCGTCGCCGCGGTCGGCCGCCGGGTCGATGAATCCCATCCCATGTGCGATGCCCGCCTCAAGGACGGCAGCCGGGTCAATGTCGCGGTGCGGCCGGTGGCGATCGACGGGCCGCTGGTCTCGATCCGCAAGTTCTCCAAGAAGCCGCTCAGCCTCGACCGGCTGGTCGAGGTCGGCGCCATCACGCCGCAGATTGGCGAGCTCATCGCCTCGGCCGTCAGCGCCAGGATCACGACGATCATTTCCGGCGGGACCGGCTCGGGCAAGACCACCATGCTCAACGCGCTCTCGGGCTTCATCTCCGAGCGCGAGCGCCTGATCACCATCGAGGACGCGGCCGAACTCCAGCTCCAGCAGCCCCATGTCGGGCGCATGGAAACGAGGCCGCCCAACACCGAGGGCCTCGGCGAAATCCGCCAGCGCGAACTGGTCAAGAACGCGCTCAGGATGCGTCCCGACCGCATCATCCTCGGCGAGTGCCGCGGCGAGGAGGCGTTCGACATGCTCCAGGCCATGAACACCGGCCACGAGGGGTCGATGGCCACCATCCACGCCAACTCGCCGCGCGACGCCATCTCGCGCCTCGAGCAGATGATCGGCATGGCCGGCCTGCCGATGACGATCTCCTCGATCAGAGCCCAGATCGCGTCCGCCATTCAGCTCATCATCCAGCTTCAGCGTCTCTCCGACGGCAAGCGCAAGGTCACCAGCGTCGCCGAGATCACCGGCATGGAGGGCGACATCATCCAGATGCAGGAGATTTTCAAGTTCGTTCGCGAGCGCACCGAGGACAACGGCACGGTTGTCGGCGCGCACTGGGCGACGGGTGTGCGCCCGCGCTTTCTGACCGACCTCAAGGCCCAGGGAATCGAGATCGCCGGCAGCGTGTTCGACCCGACCAAACCGATGTAGCCCTGCCATGTTCGAGGCCTTCGACAGCATTTACGTCGTTTATCTCAGCGCCTTCGCCGCCGCGATCTTTGCCGTCGAGGCGGCGTACCTCGTTCTCGCCGCGCCGCGCTCGTATCGCAACAGCGTCAACCATCGCCTGCGGATGATGCGCGACTCGCTCGACCGCGAGTCGATCCTGCTCCAGCTCCGCCGCGAACGCGGCCTCGACGACAGCGGCAGGCTGCTGCTGCCGCTGAAGGCGCTGAACCGGCTGGTGCTGCAGTCGGGCGTGCGGATCGGGATCGGCCGCCTCGCGCTTTTGGTGCTTGGTCTGGCGCTCGCCGTCCTCGCCGGCGCCGCCGTCCTCGTCGGCGTTCTGTGGCTCGCCGCCGTCATCGCTCTCGCGGCCTCGACACTCGGCCCGGTCGCGCTCCTGGTCTATTTGCGCACCACCCGCCACCGCAAGTTCGCCGACCAGTTTCCCGAAGCGATCGACGTGATCGTGCGGTCCCTGCGTGCCGGCCATCCGGTCCCGGTCGCGATCTCCATGGTCGCCCGGGAAATGCCCGACCCGATGGGCACCGAGTTCGGCATGGTTGCCGACGAGGTCACCTATGGCGCCGATCTCGAGACCGCGGTGCGCAATCTCCAGTTCCGGGTCGGCCAGCCCGACCTGCACCTGTTCGTGACCTCGATCGCCATTCAGGTCTCGACCGGCGGAAACCTGCGCGAAATCCTGCAGAACCTGGCCGCGGTCATCCGCGGCCGGATCAAGATGCGCCGCAAGATCAAGTCGGTGACCTCCGAGGCCCGCACCTCGGCGATGATCCTGACCGGGCTGCCGCCTGTGTTTTTCACGTTGATGCAGATACTTGCGCCGCATTTCTACGGCGAAATCTGGGATACCAGCCTGGTCCAGGTCGGTCTTGGCGGCACCGCCGGCTGGATGCTGCTCGGCATCCTGCTCATGTACAAGATGACCAAGTTCCGGATTTGAGGGCGCCATGCTGGAAGCGATCGTCGGTTTTGTCCCGCCGGACATGATGGTGACCGTGATCTCGGCTCTGATGTTCGTCGCGGTCGCGGGCCTCACCCTTGCGGTGTTCGCCGGCGCGACCTCCAGGCGCGAGCTGCGCGAGCGTCTGGCCGGGCCGTCAGGCGCCGCCAGGGCCGCCGCCGCCGGGGCGTCCCACGCCGAGGAAGTGCGCGTTGCCCGCAGGCTCGTCGAGCAGGCTGCGCGCAAGGTGCTGCCGTCCAACGAGACCAATTTGAAGCTGCTGCGCCAGAACCTGATTCGCGCCGGCATCTTCGATGCGAACGCTGTCGGCCTTTATTTCCTTGCCCGCCTGCTGCTGGCGGGCGGGCTGTGCGTGGCGGCGTTCTTCCTGGCGCCCGCCCTGTTTCCCGATCGGCAGGCCTCGTTTCACTGGCTGATCACCCTGGGCGCGGCGGCGCTCGGCTACTATCTGCCGTCGATCTATTTGCGCCGGCGGATCAATCGCCGCGTCAGCGAGCACCGCGACGGATTTCCCGACTTTCTCGACCTTCTGGTCGTCTGCGCGGACGCCGGTCTCAGCACCGAGGCCGCGATCGATCGGGTGGCGCGCGAGCTGATGCATGCCTATCCCTCGCTGTCGACCAACCTGTCCATCTCAGCGATCGAGATCCGCGCCGGCAGCGCGACGACCATCGCCTTCGATCATCTTGCCGAACGGCTCGGGCTGGCCGAGGCGCGCTCGTTCGCCACCCTGCTGCAGCAGTCGGAGGAATATGGGTCGAGCCTTACCGACTCGCTGAGGATTTACAGCGACGACATGCGCCATGCCCGCATGACCCGGGCCGAGGAGAAAGCCAACAGCCTTCCCGCGCGCATGACCCTGCCGCTGATGCTGTTCATTTTCCCGGTCATCCTCGTCGTCGTCATGCTGCCGGTTGTCGCGCGGTTCATGGACTCCGGCCTGACCGGCGAATAGGCCGCCGCCAGTCTGTCGGGCAGGTTTCACCTCAAATTAACCATGGCTCACCCAATGTGCGGTGCCAGGGTCCCGGCACCAGGGGCGACACGCTGCGCAACCGGCCGCCGGGCAGGATGTGGCCGCGCGAGGAGACCGCGAGCAATGGAACACCCGAACCGCAAGGTGATGCTTGTGGCGGCCTGCCTTGTCGGGCTCGCCGGCTGCACCGCCCATGGCGACGTCGAGCAGACCGGATCGATCTGGAGCGAACCCGCAGGCAAGCTCTCGCCGGCCCAGTCGCTGAAGGCAACGCGCGACGGCCAGGGCGATATCGAGAAGGGCAAGCGGCACTATCGCGAGCGCAATTTCGGCCTCGCCGAGCAGCATTATCGCCGCGCCGCCGAACGGGCGCCGCAGGATGTCGAGGCATGGGTCGGTCTTGCCGCGACCTATGACCAGCTCGGCCGGTTCGATCTGGCCGACCGCGCCTACCAGCAGGCGATCATCGTCGCCGGACCGACCGCTGAAATCCTCAACAATCAGGGCTATTCGCAGATGCTGCGCGGGGACCATGCCGCCGCTCGCAAGAAACTGGAGAAGGCACGCGAGCTGGATCCGGAAAACCGCTATATCAGCGCCAATCTGGAACTTCTCGACGAGCTGTGAGCATCATTCCGGCGCATGTCGATCGGCCCTTCCTCCAGTTACCGACTCAAGAATCAGCCGGTCGAACTCAGATTTGATCTCAATGGTTTCGCTGCTGTTTTAATCACTTATCAGTTTTCTTGAGAAATGATCGCCCGGCAACCAATCGGGGCGGGTCATGGCTCTCTCTCTGGAACAACTGGCGCACGAAAAGTCGAGCGACAAGCGGCGCGAGCTGTTGAACAACATCACGGCGATGTTTCTGGACGGCGCCGATCATCACACCGATCGCGAACAGGCGCTGTACGCCGAAGTCGCGCTTCGGGTGCTGGGAGAGATCACGACCGAGGACCGGGCCGCATTTTCCGACTCGATCGCCGACGAGACGGCGCTGCCGGGCAGCGTGGTCCGCCACCTTGCCCATGACGAGGTCGAGGTGGCATCGCCGGTGCTGTCCCGCTCCCCGGTTCTGACCGACGAGGACCTGGTCGCGGTTGCCCGGTCGGCGACCCAGGAGCATCTTCACGCCATATCGAACCGGCCAACCTTGAGCGAAACCGTCACCGACACCCTGGTCGAGCACGGCGACCGCAATGTCGTCTGCGCGGTGACCGTCAATCCCGGCGCGAGGTTTTCCATCGGCGGCCTGACGACCGTCACCGAACGCAGCGCCGACGATGAGGAGATGCGCTCGAACCTGCTGCGGCGCGCGGACCTGCGCGAGCGGCTGGTCGAGAAGGTTCTGCCCATGGTTTCGCCCGATTATGCCGACCGGCTTCGCGGCATGATCGACAATGCCGACGACGAGACGATCGGCAGGGCCGTCGACGCCGCCCAGTCGACCATCGAGGCCGAGCGATCCGGCGAGGCGCGCCGCCGGCTCGAAACCCGCATGATCATTCGCGAGATCGAGAACGGGACCCGGCACATCGACGATGCCATCGTCTACCTCGCCGACCAGGCGCGGACCATGGATATCGTGATGATGCTCTCGAGGCTCACGGACATCGCCGAAAAGCTGGTACGCAACGTCCTGTTCAAGCCCGACAACGAGCCGGTGGCCATCATTGTCCGGGCCCTCGGCGCCTCCGAGACCGGTTTCAAGGCGCTGCAGGATCTGCGGGCGAGGAAGCTGTACCTGCCGCGCACCCACCTCGAGCAGGGCATGCGCACCTTCGCCGAACTCGACGAGCTGACGGCCAAGCGGTCGCTGCGCTTCGTGAAGGTGCGCAGCGAGGTCGCATAATTTCTTTCGCTGGTGCGGTCAGGCGGAATGTCATGCCAGCGCCGACACCAGCTTGTCGCGGGTGATCGGCAGGGCGCGGACTCTCGCCCCGGCCGCGCGGGCGAGCGCATTGGCGATGGCCGCCGCCGTCGGTCCCTGCGCCGCCTCGCCGACGCCCAGCGGCTCGAGCTCCGGCCGGTCGATGATCTCGACCCGGGTCTCGGGCACTTCGGCGAAGGTCAGGATCGGATAGGACTCCCAGTCCCTGGTCGCCACGGCCTCGCCCTCGAACCCGATCTGCTCCTTCAGCGTCCAGCTCGCCGCCTGAACGAGGCCGCCCTCGATCTGATTGGCGATGCCGTCGGGATTGACCGCCTCGCCGGCATCGAGCGCGGCCCAGCCATGGGTCACGCGAATGTCCTCGTCGAGCTCGACCCGCACCACGACCGCGCAATAGGCGGCGGCGTTCTTGTAGCGCGAATAGGCAAGGCCCAGCGCCGATCCGTCCTTTGGCGATCCGGGCCAGCCGCCGAGCTCGGCCGCGCGCCTGAGCACCGCCCGAATGCGCTCGTCCGCGGCATGGGCGAGGCGATAGTCGAGCGGGTCGCGCCCGAGCTCGGTGGCGATCTCGTCGATCAGCGTTTCGATCGCGAACACGTTGAGGAAGGCGCCGAGTCCGCGCATCGCCGAGGTTCGCCACGGCAGATCGCGCACCAGCCGCCTGCGCGAGCGCAAGTTGGCGATGGCGTAGGAGGGAACCGAATTGCGGTCCAACGATCCGCCGCTCGCGAGCGACCCCGCGGCGGGCGGCGGAACCGGGAGCGGATGCGCGAGATGCGATGCCGCCACCAGGTTGACCGCGTCCCGGCCTCCCGGACGGCGGTTGTGGGGCGGGCTCCTCACCTCGACGTCGAACGCCGTGATCAGCCCGTCCGCGCCGGTCACGGCCGTGGCGCGGGTCACCATGGCGGGCGCGAGCGGCGCGCGCGCGAATTCATCGGCCCGGCTCCACTGGACGCGCACCGGACGGCCCGGAGCCGCCCGCGCGCAGAGCGCCGCGTCGAGCGCGACATCATCGGCGCCGTTGTGTCCGTAGCAGCCCGCGCCCGGCACATGGATAACGTCGATGTGCGCCTCGTCGAGGTCGAACACGCCCGCGAGCGATCCCCTGAGCGGGAACACGCTCTGGCTGTGGCAATGGACGGTGAGCCGCCCGTCGTTCCACACCGCGATCGCGCAGGACGGACCGATCGAGCCGTGCGACAGATAGGGACGCGACACCGTCGTCGAGAAGCGCCTGCCCTCGCACGCGGTCACGTCGCCCTGCTCGAATCCGGTCTCGATCTCCGCTTCGGTGCCGTCGACCGCGGCGATCGGGTCGCGAGGGGCACTCCCCGCGGCAGACCAGGCGCAGTGACGACCGGCCTTTTCGGCGGCCCGGACGGCATCGAATTCGCTCTCGGCGATGACGGCGAGGAACGAGCCGTCGCGGGCGATCGCGACGACCCCCGCAAGCGCCCGGATCGCGGCCTCGTCGAGGTCCTCGAGGCGGGCGGACGGTGCCGGCGGGTTGAGAACTCGGGCATGCAGCATGCCCTCGAAGGCGAGGTCGTGCACGAAGGCCGGCCGGCCCAGAACCTTCGCCGGAAGGTCGACTCGGGCGAGCCTGCGCCCGCTGAGATTGCGCTCGGCGGGTGTCTTCGGCCGCGCAAACCGGGCGATCTCCTGGCCGAGATCGACTTTCTCGGCGAGCGTCCAGTAGCTGAGGTCGCTGTCGCGCCCTTCGACGAAGATGCGCCCGTCGTCGACGCTGAGGTCCTCGACCCGCGCCTGGAGGAGTTTGGCCGCCTCGCCGAGCAGCGCGTGCCGGGCCGCCGAGGCGGCGAACCGGACGGCGGCGCCCCCGGTCTGCATCGAGCGCGAGCCGGCGGTCACCCCCTCATCGGGCGTCGTTCGGGTGTCGCCGGCGACGAGGTCGATCCGCGCCGGGTCGATGTCGAGCTCGTCGGCCGCGATCTGGATGAATGCGGTGTTGATCCCCTGGCCGATCTCGACCTTGCCCGAGCGCAGGTCGACCCTGCCATCGGTCCCGAACCCCAGCCACTGGTCGATCGCGGGATGCCGGGCGATCGCTTCGGGCAGGTCGTGGCCGCTCATCGGCCGGCCTCCGGACCGACCCGCCTGGCGTAGGCATCGATGGCCCTGAGGATTCGCGGCTGGGTTCCGCACCTGCACAGATTGCGCTCCAGCGCCGTGACCACCTCGTCGCGGCCGGCCTCGGGGTTTTCGTCGAACAGCGCCTTGACCCGCATCACGATGCCCGTGAGGCAGTAGCCGCACTGGCCGGCCTGCTCGTCGAGGATCACCTCCTGCAGCGGATGTGGCTTTCCATCACGCGACAGCCCCTCGATGGTCTCCACGACATGGCCCGCGACCGACCACACCGGCGTGTCGCAGGAAAAGATCGCATGGCCGTCGAGGATGACCGAGCAGGCGCCGCACAGGCCGTCGCCGCAGCCGAACCGGGCTCCCCTGAGGCCGAGATCGTTCCGGAGGATGTAGAGCAGTGGCGTATCGCGGTCGGCCTCGACCGTGACTTCACCGCCGTTCACGGTGAATGTGAAGGTTTCCGACACCCAGGCCTCCCGATCTCGATCACACCGCGACAATAGCGCAGGACCGCGGGGTCGCCGCAACCCGTTGACAGCGCCTGCCGCAAGCGGTCACACGGCAGCGCGGGCGATGATTGCTTTCGCCAGTCCGCGCCGCGAAGATGCGCCCTCGCGTGCCGAGCCCGGTGGAGGTGGAATGCCGAGTGCCTATGTGAACGGGGAGTTCGTTCGCCTCGAGGATGCGAAAGTGTCGATTCTCGATCGCGGTTTCATGTTTGCCGACGGCGTCTACGAGGTCGCGGCCATCCTCGGCGGCCGGCTCGTCGACAACGACGCCCACCTTGCGCGCCTTGCCCGCTCGCTCGGCGAGGTCTCCATTCCGAGCCCGCTGCCGCTGGACGAGATCGCCCGGCTCGAAGCCGAGCTCGTGCGCCGGAACGCGGTCGAAGAAGGGACATTGTATCTTCAGGTCACCCGCGGCGCGGGCGATCGCGATTTCACCTTCCCCGAGCCGGCGAGGCCGACCCTGATCATGCTGACCCAGGCCCGCGATCTGGTGAACGCGGCCCTTGCCGAGCGCGGAATCCGCGTCGTCACGGTTCCTGACATCCGCTGGAAGCGCCGCGATATCAAGACGGTTGCGCTGATCGCTCAGGTTCTGGCCAAACAGGAAGCGAAACGCCGCGGCGCCGACGAGGCATGGATGGTCGAGGACGGTTTCGTCACCGAGGGCGGCTCCAGCAACGCCTTCATCGCCACGAAAGACGGCGCCATCGTTACCCGCCGGCCGGACACCTCGATCCTGTCCGGCATCACCAGGAAGTCGGTTCTGGCGCTGGCCGCCGAGCGCGGCATTGCGCTCGACGAGCGGCCGTTCTCGGTCGCCGAGGCCCATGCCGCCGCCGAGGCGTTCCTCACCAGCGCCTCGACCTTCGTGCTCGCGGTCGTCGCCATCGATGGCCGACCCGTCGGCGACGGCAGACCCGGTCCGCTCGCCCGGCGCCTGCGCGAGATCTATCTCGAGTTCGCCAGGTCCTCGCCCGGCGAGGGTGCGGCCGGGGAATGACTGCGGCGTCGCGCCGGGCGGGCGCGCGCGCCGGGGACCGGTTCGGGATCGGCCAGCCGGCGCGACGCAGCGAGGATCTGCGCTTCCTCACCGGCGTCGGGACCTACGTCGATGACATCGCGCTGCCGGGCGCGGCTGTCGGCCACGTTCTGCGCGCGCCGTTCGCCGCCGCGGCGATCACCCGCCTCGATGTGACGGCCGCGCGGGCGCTGCCCGGCGTCCTCGCCGTCATCACGGCGCGTGAACTCGCCGAATGGAACGTCGGCACGTTGCCCTGCGTGATCGCTCTCGTGAACCGCGACGGCACGGCCCCGCGCTGGCCGGACCATCCGGTGCTGGCGATCGACAAGGTCCGGTTTGCCGGCGAGCCCGTCGCCTTCATCGTCGCCGAGTCGACATCGCTTGCGCGCGATGCGGCCGAAGCCGTCGAAATCGACTACGACATGGCCGATGCCGTGACTGAAACCGCGCGTGCGGACGCCGAGGGCCAGCCCCTCGTTCACGGGTCCAACCCGCGCAACATCGCCTTTGACTGGCACCATGGCGACGCGGAGGCGACCCGCCGTGCCTTCGACCGCGCCGCCGCCATCGTGAGGCTCGATCTCATCAACAACCGGGTCGCGGCATGCCCGATCGAGACCCGCGGCGCCATCGCCGAGTGGAACCCGCAGGCGGGGGCGTTGACGCTGCGCGCCAACACCCAGGGCGGCTGGTCGATCAAGGACTATCTCGCCCGCCGGTTCCTTCACATCGCGCCGGAAAAGGTCCGCGTGATCACGCCCGATGTCGGCGGCGGCTTCGGCATCAAGGCCTTCATCTATCCCGAGCATGTTCTGTGCGCGCTTGCCGCCCGCGCGCTCTCCCGGCCGGTGAAATGGACCGCCGACCGCAGCGAGAGCTTTCTCGCCGATACCATGGGCCGCGATCACGTGACCCGGGCCGAACTCGCGCTCGATGCCGATGACCGCATTCTCGCGCTGAGAGTGGCGGTCAGGGCCAACATGGGCGCCTACCTCAGCGAATTCGCGCCGTTCATTCCGACCGAGGGCGCGGTCAAGATCCTGACCGGCGTCTATGACATCCCGGTCGTCAGCTACCGGGCGACCGGCGTCTTCACCAACACGGTTCCGGTCGATGCCTATCGCGGCGCCGGGCGGCCGGAATCGATCTACATGATCGAGCGCCTCGTCGACAGGGCGGCGCGGGAGCGCGGACATGATCCGGCGGCATTCCGTCGGGCCAACATGATCGGCCCGTCGGCCATGCCGTATCTCACGGCGACCGGCGAGCGCTACGACACCGGCGACTTTCCCCGCATTCTCGATCACGCCCTCGAGCGTGCCGATGCCGCGGGCTTTCCCGCCCGCAGGGCCGCGAGCGAGCGCCGTGGCCGCCGCCGCGGCCTCGGCCTTGCCTGCTATGTCGAGTCGACCATGGGCGAGGAGATCGAATACGCGGACATCCGCTTCGACGGCGCCGCCGGCGTGAGCGTCGCCGTCGGCACCCAGTCGGGCGGCCAGGGCCACGAGACCGCCTACGCGCAGGTGCTGGCGGCCAGGCTCGGCGTCGATCCGGCCGCCATCACCGTTCTGCAGGGCGATACCGATCTCATTCACTGGGGCGGCGGCACCGGCGGCTCGCGCTCGCTCACGATCGAGGCCGCCGCGATCAACGAGGCGGGAGACCAGGTGATCTCAAAGGCGCGCGCGCTCGCCGCCGCCGACTTTGAAGTGAGCCGCGATGATGTCGCGTTCGCCGGCGGCGATCTCGTCGTCGCCGGCACCGACCTGCGGGTGAATCTGATGGACCTCGCCGCCCGCCATCCCGGCGCGCTCGACGCCCGCGCCCGCGCCGAGCTCGAGGCGTGGACCTTTCCCAATGGCTGCCACCTCGCCGAGGTGGAAGTCGACCCCGAGACCGGCGCGGCGCGCATCGCCGCCTACACGGTTGTCGACGATTTCGGCCTTGTCGTGAATCCGCTGCTGGTCGAAGGCCAGGTGATCGGCGGCGTCGTTCAGGGAATCGGCCAGGCGCTCATGGAGGAGGCCCGGTTCGACGCGGCCGGCCAGCTGCTGTCGGGCTCGTTCATGGACTATGCGCTGGCGCGCGCGCGCGGCCTGCCGGCGTTCGATTTCAGCTACATCGAGATTCCGTCGACCAACAACGCGATGGGGATCAAGGGCTGCGGCGAGGCCGGCGCCATCGCCGCGCCGCCGGCGGTGATCAACGCGATCATCGATGCGCTCTGGGCCGGCCCCGGCGCGCCGTTGCCGGACCTCGACATGCCGGCGACACCGTCCGCGATCTGGGCCGCGTTGCGGCGATGAGCGGTTCGGCGCCCGCATCCGAGCTGCGCGGGGTCGCGCTCCTGTGCGTCTCGGTGGTCTTCTTCAGCGGTCTCGACGCGACCGCCAAATATCTCTCGTCGGACCTTCCGGTGCTGCAGATCGTGTGGGTGCGGTTTGCCGGACACGCCGTTTTCATGGCTCTGCTGCTGGCGCCGCGCGGCTTGATGGGCCGGCTCGCCAGCGCCAATCTGCGGCTCCAGACCGCCCGCTCGGTGCTTCTGTTCGCCACCACGCTGTTCAATTTTCTCGCGGTCCGCGAGCTGCAGCTCTCGGTGACCGTCACCATCATGTTCTCGGCGCCGCTCCTGATCGCCGCCCTGTCCGCGCCGCTCCTGGGCGAGGTCGTCGAGCGGCGGAGCTGGGTCGCGATCATCATCGGCTTTTGCGGCGTTCTGCTGGTGACGCGGCCGGGTGGCGGTGCGATCAGTTGGGCGGTCGTTTATGCGTTCTGCGCGGCGACGTGCTTTGCCCTCTATTCGCTCGCGACCCGCCGGGTTGCCCGCTACGACAGCGCGATCACGACGATCCTCTACACGCCGGTCGCGGGCGCGGTCCTGATTGCGCCGCTGATGCCGTTCGTCTGGATCACGCCCGTCGATCCGGTATCGTGGGGACTGCTCTCGATGACCGGCGCGCTCGGTGGTCTGGGCCACTATCTGATGGTTCTCGCCCATCGACTGGCGCCGGCGGCCGTGCTTGCGCCGTTCATCTATACCCAGATCGCCACCATGGTCTTGCTCGGTTACCTCGTGTTCGGCGATGTCCCGGCGGCCGCGACCATCGCCGGCGCGGCGATCGTGATCACGAGCGGGCTCTATCTGCTCTATCGGGCAAACGTCGAAAGAGCGCGGGCGCGGGGCCGACCCGGCGCGGGCTCCGCGTGAATGGACAGGAATCTCGCAAGGGCATGACCTCATGACCGTCGCCATCAAATCCATCGCGTTCCTCGGCACCGGCATCATGGGCGCGCCGATGGCCCGCCATCTGGCGGGAGCCGGCTTCGCCGTGACGGCCTGGAACCGGACCGCGCGGAAGGCCCGCGCGCTTGCGGGCGACGGGGTGCGGGTCGCGGCGAGCCCCGGCGAGGCGGCGGCCAAGGCCGACGCCGTCATCACCATGCTTTCCGACGGTGCGGCGGTGAGCGAGGTCATGTTCGATCTCGGCACCGCCGGGGCCGCTCGCGCCGGGACGCTGTTCATCGACATGTCGTCGATCGAGCCCGGCCGGGCGCGGCGACATGCCGGGCGCCTTGCCGGTCTCGGCCATGCCCATCTCGATGCGCCGGTCTCCGGCGGCGAGAGCGGGGCGCGGGCGGCAGCGCTCGCCATCATGGTCGGCGGCGCGGCGGACGCGGTCCGGCGCGCCGGGCCGGTCCTCGGCCCGCTCGGCCGCGTCACCCATGTCGGCCCCGCCGGCGCCGGGCAGCTCGCCAAGCTGGCCAACCAGGCGATTGTCGCGATCACCATCGCCGCGGTCGCGGAAGGTCTGCTGCTGGCGGCCGCGGGCGGCGCCGATCCCGCCGCCGTGCGCGCCGCGATGGGCGGCGGGTTCGCCTCGAGCCGCGTCCTCGACGAGCATGGCGGGCGCATGATCGAACGCAACTTCGCGCCGGGCGGGCGCTGCCGAACCCACCTCAAGGACATGGACAACATTCTCGCCGAGGCCCGCGAGCTGGGGCTCGACCTGCCGATGTGCGCCATGGTGCGCGGCGAGTTCGCGGCGATCACCCATGAGATGGGCGGCGGCGAGCTCGACCACTCCGCCCTCATGCTGTGGCTCGAGGCGGCCAATGCGCCCCATCGCCTGGGCTCCTGACAGTCGGTGCCGGCGGGCGGCCGTCGATGCAGCCGCCGGTCTGGGCCTGGCGGCCGGCTGGAAGCGAAGCCCTGCGCCCGGTCAAGTCGGCATGTCGGCCCTGGCCCGGATTTCTCACGCCGTGACGTCCATGGCGGTGCGACAAGTCCGGGCTAGATCTGGGCTTCCTCCGCCGCACGCCGCTCCTCGCCGCCGAAATTGGGGCTTTCCTGGCGCCGCCGGTCCGGGCCGAAATAGGAGCCGAATCTGAGATAGGGCCGCGGGTGCTCGACCAGCCAGACGATGCGTTTGAACAGCATTTGCGGGCTCACCGGCTTGACCAGAAACTCGTCGATCCCGGCGCTGATCGCGGCCTCCACGTTCGAGCGCTCCGAGAACGCGGTGACCATGATGATCGGCATGCGCGGATTCTGCGAATCCGGTGCCGATCGGATCAGCCGGGCGAGCTCCAGCCCGTCGATGTCGCCGATCTTGAGATCGATGAGGGCGATGTCGATTTCGGTCTGCTTCAAGAGCTCGAGCGCCTGCACGGCATCGGTGCAATCGAAAATACGGCGCACGCCGAATGCGCGCAGGACCGTGCGGATGATGGCGATGAAGTGCCGATTGTCATCAACCACGAGGACTCTGAGATTTGACAGATCGTACTCGCGCATGGAGGCTTTCCCGAACTCTCGCGGGCATTAGAAATTGTTCCGGTAACCAAAGTCTTACGCCGAAGTCGCGGTCTGAAGTCGCGAGTCCAGGAACCGGCCGAGCCGGGTCAGCGCCGCGGCGATGTTCTCCCGGCTCGAGGCATAGGAGAACCGGATGAAGCCTTCGCCCGCGTCGCCGAAGTCGGGACCGCCGATGGTCGCGACGCCCGTCTCCTCGAGCAGCGTCGAGGCCAGCGCCTTCGCCCGCCATCCGGTCCTGGTGATATTGGCGAATGCGTAGAACGCGCCGTGCGGCGCGGCGCAGCTCAGCCCGTCGATGGCATTGAGACCATCGACGATCAGCGATCGCCTGCGGTCGAACTCGCCCACCATGGCGAGGACGGCGTCCTGCGGCCCCTCGAGCGCGGCGATTCCGGCCCATTGCGCCGGCGCATTGACGCAGGAATAGCAGTTGACGGCGAGCTTGCGGGCCTTGTCGAACAGGCCCTCGGGCCAGATGGCGTAGCCCAGCCGCCAGCCGGTCATGGCATAGGTCTTGGACCAGCCATTGAGCAGGATGAGCCGGTCGCGGATTTCCGGGTAGCCGAGGAGCGTGACGTGCTCGCAGCCGTCGAACAGGAACTGGTCGTAGATTTCGTCCGACAGGATCGCGATGTCCGGGCGCTCCGCCAGAACGCCAACCAGCGCGTCGATCTCGGGCCTCGGCGTGACGCCGCCGGTCGGATTGCCGGGGCTGTTGAGGATGATGAGCCGCGTCCGGTCGGTGAGGAGGCCGGCCACGTCCTCGGCCGCGACCGCGAACCCGCGCTGTTCGCGGAGCGGGATGCCGATCGGCCTCGCGCCGGTGAAGTCGATCATCGACCTGTAGATGGGAAAGCCCGGATCGGGATAGAGGATCTCGGCGCCAGGTTCGCCGAACATGAGGATCGCCATGAACATCGTCACCTTGCCGCCCGGGACGATCAGGACGAGCCCCGGGTCGGCCTCAACACCGTGTCGGCGCGAAATGTCGGCGGCCACCGCCTCGCGCAGCGGCGCGATTCCCGGCGCCGGCGTATAGCCGTGATGGCCGTCGCGCAGCGCCTTGACCGCCGCCTCGACGATGTGCTCCGGCGTCCGGAAGTCCGGCTGTCCGATGCCGAGATTGATGACGTCGAGGCCCGCGGCCTTGAGCGCCTCGGCGCGTGCAAGCACCGCGAACGCGTTTTCCTCGCCGATCCGGTCGAACCCGCTGGTCGTGAACATTCCGTTTCCACCTGTTGTCGCGCGCCATCGCGCCATCCTTGCGTGGCCCGCCGGCGCCGCGGGCAGATCGCCCTCGCGGCGCGGGTCGCGATGTCCATGGCGCGTGATACTATGGCGCCCGCCCGGCCAATGCCATCACGGCGTCCGCCTGCCGGACCGAGCCTGAGGTGCGATCTGGGTTTTGCCCGCCATCGGGCCTCGATGCGGCCCGGGCAGGACGGCGTGATCACTTGAACAGTGCAGAACGTTTCGGGGAGACCACATGGCCAGTTCCGCGACCGACGGCCTTCAGCCGCTGAAGCCGGAAGCGTTGCACCGGCGCTGCGATGCTGGCCGGTTTGGGTTCCGGACCACCGCGGAACTCGCCAAGCTGCCGGGCCTCGCCGGCCAGTCGCGGGCGCTCGATGCGGTCAGCTTCGCGACCGCGATCAGGGAGCGCGGCTACAATCTGTTCGTGATCGGCCCGCCGGGCTCGGGCAAGCACACCGGCGTGCGCGATTTCCTCGAACGCGAGCTGGCCGACGGAAAGGCTCCGTCCGACTGGGTTTATGTCAACAATTTCAAGACCCCGCACCGCCCTGTTGCGATCGAGCTGGGCCCCGGGCGCGGCACCGTCCTCAGCGATGCGATGGACGCCCTGATCGAGGATCTGCGCACCGGCCTGCCGGCGGTGTTCGAGGGCGAGGACTATCAGAACCGCCAGGGCGGCATCGAGGCGAGCTTCCGCCAGCGCCAGGAAGAAGCGTTCGAGGAGCTGAGCCAGGAGGCGAGCCGCGACAGCATCGCCATCGTCAGGACGCCCCAGGGTTTTGCCATGGCTCCGGCGCCGGGCGGCGAGGTGATCAAGCCCGAGGTGTTCAATGCCCTGCCGGCGGAGGAACGCGCCGGCTATGAAGCCAGGATCAAGGCGCTGCAGGAAAAGCTGGCGGCGATCCTCAAGATGGTTCCGCGCTGGCAGAAGGAGCTTCGCGACCAGCTGCGCGCGCTCAACCGGGAAGTCGCCGGCACCGTTGTCGACAATGCGGTCGAGGAGGTGCGCTCGGCCTTTGGCGATGTCGAGGCGGTCTTGGACTACCTCGACCAGGTGCGCGCCGATCTTGTCGAGAACGCACAGCTGTTCCTGTCGGGCGAGGAGGAACTGTCGCCCTTTGGCGCCGGCGGCGCCGACGGCAGGTTCGACCGCTACCGCGTCAACGTGCTGATCGACCGCGATCCCGAGGCCGGCGGCACACCGGTGGTCACGGAGGACCACCCGACGCTCGGCAGTCTGATCGGCCGGGTCGAGCACCTGCAGCAACAGGGCGCGCTCCTGACCAATTTCCGTCTGATCAAGCCGGGCTCGCTGCACCGGGCGAACGGTGGATATCTCCTCATCGATGCGCGCGCGATCCTCACCGAGCCATTCGCCTGGCAGGCGCTGAAGCGCACCCTGCGCGCGGGCTCGATCAGGATCGAATCTCCCGGCGAGCAGCTGAGCCTGGTCTACACCATCACGCTCGAGCCCGATCCCGTTCCGCTCGACGTCAAGGTGGTTCTGTTCGGCGACCGCCAGCTCTACTACCTGTTGAGCCAGTTCGATCCCGACATCGGCGATCTGTTCAAGGTGATGGCGGATTTCGACGATACCGCCGACTGGGACGCGGCGAACGAGGACCTTTATGCCGGCCTCATCGCCGCCATTGCCGACCGGGAGAAGCTGAGGCCGCTCGATGCCGGTGCCGTCGCCCGCGCCGTTGAGCGCGCCGCGCGCGATGCCGACGACGCGCGCAAGCTCTCGATGCGGATCGGTCCGCTCGCCGACATCCTGCGCGAATCGAGCCACTGGGCAGGCGCCGATGGCGCCAAAACGGTGACCGCCGCCCACGTCCAGCGCGCCATCGACGAACGGCTGAGGCGCGCCGACCGCATCCGCAGGAGTTCGCAGGAAATGATCCTGCGCGACATCGCCATGATCGACACCGAAGGCGAGGCGGTGGGCCAGATCAACGGGCTGTCCGTCCTGGTGCTGGGCGAGGGCACCTTCGGGCGGCCGTCGCGGATTACCGCGCGGGTCAGGATGGGCACCGGCAGGGTGGTCGACATCGAGCGCGAGGTCGAGCTCGGTGGGCCGCTGCACACCAAGGGGGTGCTGATCCTGTCGGGGTTCCTCCAGGCTCGCTACGCCCGCGACGTGCCGATGTCGCTGGCCGCGAGCCTCGTCTTCGAGCAGTCCTATGGCGGCGTCGACGGCGACAGCGCCTCGTCGGCCGAGCTTTATGCGCTGCTGTCGGCGCTTTGCGAGGTGCCGATCCACCAGTCGATCGCGGTGACCGGTTCGGTCAACCAGCTCGGCGAGGTCCAGCCGATCGGCGGCGCCAACCACAAGATCGAGGGCTTCTTCGACATCTGCGCCGGTCGCGGCCTCACCGGTGGGCAGGGCGTCATCATCCCCGAGGCGAACATTCAGCATCTGATGCTGCGCGACGACGTGGTCGCGGCCTGCGGCGAGGGCCGGTTCCATGTCTGGGCCGTCTCGACCATCGACCAGGGGATCGAGATCCTCACCGGCCGGCCGAGCGGCGCGCGCGCGCCCGACGGACAGTTTCCGCAGGACTCGATCAATGGCCTCGTCGAGGCCCGGCTCGTCGGATTCGCCGAGAAGCGCAAGGCCTTCGGCGCCACCCGCGCCGGCGCCGGCGCCGATGCCGACGAGGGGGCGGGGCCATGACCCGGCCGGCACGCTTCACCCGCGTCGTCCTCGTGCTTTCGGGCACGGCCGGAAGTGGCGTCTTCGCCGACCTCGCCGCCCAGATCGCGCGCTCGTTCAATGCCGAGCTGGCGGGACTTTTCTTCGAGGACGAGACCTTGCTCACCCTCGCCGACCTTCCGTTCTGTGTCGAGATCGTCGCCGCAGGCTCGGCGCGGCCATTCGCGCGCGGCGATCTGGAGCAGGCTTTCCGCGCCACCTCCATGGGCGTCAGGCTCAATCTGGAGAAGACCGCGCGCGCGGCGCTGGTCCGCTTCAGCTTCGCGCGCGAGCGCGGCGAGATGCGCGCCATCATGGACAGGATCGCCGGGCATGGCGACATCGTGGTGTTCGTCGAGCCCGAGCGGGCGATCGAGCGGGCCTGCCTCGTCAATGCAGCCAGCCTTGCCGCGGCGCTCGCCTCGCGCGGGTCGCTGTTCTATGTGCCGGTCGGCGCGCGCGCCTGGAACGGCGCGGTCGCGGCGGTCCTGACCGGCGGTGCCGACCGCGAGGTGCTGTCGGCGGCGCTGCGGATCGCGGCCTCGCGCAATGTCGCCCTTACGGTGGCAACGTCCGAGCCGGGAGCCTGGCGCGCCCTGCTGGCCGACATCCTCGCCGAGGGCGGCATCGGGCCGGTGCCGGCGATCTTGGAGCGCCGCATCGACGCCTCCGGCGTTGAGGCGCTGCTGGCCTCGGCGGCGGCGATGCCGGACGAGCTTCTCGTCCTTGCCGGCGAACCGGCCGCGCTGTCCTCGCCCGAGGCGCTGCGCCGGTTCGCCGCCGGCCGCCATGCGCCCGTTCTGCTCATCGAGCCCGAGCGCGCCGCGCCCTGAGGCCGGCCGCGGCGGTCTTGCGCCGGCGGGCCGACAAGGGCAAATGTCCGGCTCCCGAAGCGCAGGATGAATCCAATGCAGCGCGAATCCATCGAGGCCGCGATCGAAGCCTTCAGCCGCGGCGAGATCGTCGTCGTCGTCGATGACGACGATCGTGAAAATGAGGGCGACCTGATCATGGCGGCCGCGCATGCAACGCCGGAGAAGGTGGCCTTCATCATTCGCCACACCAGCGGCATCCTGTGCGCGCCGCTGACCCAGGAACGCGCGAGGGCGCTTCATTTCGATCCCATGGTCTCGGCCAATGACGCCCCGCTCGGCACCGCGTTCACCGTCTCGGTCGACAGCCGCCACGGTCTCACCACCGGCATCTCCGCCGGGGAGCGGTGCAACACCGTGCGCCAGATCGCCGACGGCAATGCCGGCCCGTCCGATTTCGTCCGCCCGGGCCATGTGTTCCCGCTGGTCGCCCGCGACGGCGGCGTCCTGATGCGCTCCGGTCATACCGAGGCGGCCGTCGATCTCGCCCGCCTCGCCGGCGAGTTGCCGGTCGGGCTTCTCGCCGAGCTCGTCAATGACGACGGCACGGTCAAGCGCGGCGAGGCGGTTCGCGCCTTCGCGCGCGAGCACGCGCTCAAGCTGATCTCGGTCGCCGACATCATCGCCCACCGCCAGCGGCGCGAGCGGCTGGTCGAGCGCATTGCCGAAATCGAGGTCGCGACCGGCGCGGGCGCCGCGCGCGGCATCGTCTACGCGACGCCGTTCGACGAGGTGCACCACGTGGCGCTGGTATTCGGTTCCATCGCCGGCGGCGGCGAGGTTCTGACCCGCATTCATCGCGAAGACGTGATCTCCGACGTGTTCTGCGGCGGACCGGTTCTGGCCGCCGCGCTGGGCCGGGTCGGCAGGTCCGGGCGCGGCGTCATCATCTACCTGCGCGAGGGGGCGGCGGGCGTCCCGGCGATCGACCATCATGGCGAGGCAACGCTCCCGCAGTCCGCGAGCAGCGAGGAAATCCGCCGCGGCGAATGGCGCGACATCGGCCTCGGCGCCCAGATCCTGCGCGATCTCGGGGTCAGTTCGATCCGGCTCCTCACCTCCTCGTCGCGCCACTATGTGGGCCTCTCCGGGTTCGGCATCGAGATCACCGCGACGGAGTCCCTCGACGGCTGAGCAGAATATTTACCGGCCATGGGACAATGCTAAACTCATTCCAATCGACGAGTGCCCGCGCGGTTGCCGCTGGGCCGGAAAGCGAGGTGCGTTCGCGTGGCAGCGGTTTTCGATCAGCACGGATATCCACGCGCGCCGGCTCGCAGGTCCACCACGAGGCGTCATGGCGCGGGCCAGTCGCCGGCCGGGACGGATGGTGACGGGCCCGCCCGGCCATCTCGCGACACGGCCCCGGTCTATGGCGCCCTCGACCTCGGCACCAACAACTGCCGGCTGCTGCTCGCCCGTCCGCACGGGCGCGACTTCAAGGTGATCGACGCGTTTTCCCGAATCATCAGGCTCGGCGAGGGCATTTACGAGACCGGCCGGCTGAGCGAGCAGGCGATGGCGCGCACCATCGACGCGCTCAAGGTGTGCACCGACAAGTTGGCACGGCGCAATGTCACCCGGGCGCGGCTGATCGCCACCGAAGCGTGCCGGCTCGCCGCCAATGGCGGCGAGTTCGTCGACCGGGTCTGGCGCGAGGCCGGCCTCCGCCTCGAGGTCATCAGCCGCGAGACCGAAGCCCATCTCGCCGTCGCCGGCTGTTCGCCGCTGCTCGATCCGGACTGCCGGGCGGCGCTGGTGTTCGATATCGGCGGCGGCAGCTCGGAGCTGATGCTGGTCGGCATCGAGGAGCCGGGAGCGGGCGGCGCCGGGGCCGGGTCCGGCCACGGCCACCGGATCCTCGACTGGATTTCGCTGCCCGTTGGCGTCGTGAGCCTTGCCGAGCGCTATGGCGGGATTGAGATCGACTGCGCGCTGTTCGAGCGCATGGTCGCCGATGTGACCGCCCATCTGACGCCGTTCAGGTCGAGCGGCCTCGTCAGCGAAGTCTGCGTCGACAGCGCCAGCATGCATTTTCTCGGCACCTCCGGCACCGTGACGACCATTGCCGGCATCCACCTCGGGCTGAAGCGCTACGATCGGTCGAGAGTCGACGGCTGCTGGCTGAACTCGGCCGATGCGCGGCGTATCTGCGGCGAGGTGCTGGACATGGGTTACGAGGGCCGCGTGCGCTCGCCCTGCATCGGCCGCGAACGGGCCGACCTCGTTCTTGCCGGCTGCGCCATTCTGGAGGCGATCATCCGCGCCTGGGGCTGCGAGCGCATCCGCGTCGCCGACCGCGGTCTGCGCGAGGGCATATTGAGCGAGCTCATGAGCGAGGACGGCTATCATGCCCACCCCGCGGCGTGGCGCACCGGCGCATGAGCGCGCGCCCGCCCGCCCGGCCGCGGAACGGAGGGCCTCATGGCTGAAGGCCGGGAGCTGAAGGTTCGGGTCAGGACCGCGCGCCGTCGCCGCCTGTCGTCGACGCGGTGGCTCGCCCGTCAGCTCAACGACCCTTACGTGCGCGAGGCCAAACGGCT
>Ga0326597_10000497_pt1 | contig 69978 bp, 71 predicted proteins | sample RVTome_12_FD_203789 | JGI IMG/M metagenome (GOLD analysis project Ga0326597, IMG submission 203789) | Soil microbial communities from uranium-contaminated site in the Upper Colorado River Basin, Wyoming, United States - RVT100D185 | ecosystem: Environmental > Terrestrial > Soil > Contaminated >...
GACCGGATCGAGGAGCGCACCCATGGTCATGACCGTCGTGCCGGTCGCGAGCGGACCTTCGTGGGGCCGGTGCACGGCCCGGACCCATGCCTCGCGGACGGCGGTGATCGCGTCGGACCCCGGGATGAGGTCGGCGATGACCGGAGCGTCGGCAGACATGTGGCCGACCCCGCGGTCGAGCAGTCCGACGAGCATGCGCACGACGGGGTCGCGTTTGGCCAGCACCAGCGCGGCTGCGGCCTCGGTGCCGCGCAACGGGGAAGCGATCGTCGCGACCCTGCCGATCGCGGGGAGCGTCGGATCGGCGGGATCGTGCAGGACGAGCAGGTAGTACAGCGCGACGAGGCCGCCGAGGGAGTGGCCGACCAGGTCGACGGCCTGGCCGGGGTGCTCGGCCCACCGGTGGCGAAGTTGCGCCCGCAACGCCAGGGCGGACTCGTGGACGCGCTGCCAGGTGTGTTCCGGGTCGTAGGTCACTGGCCGGCCATCGGCGTCGACGACGTACGAGAACTCGCTGGCGTCGTGAAATCCGTAGCCGAGGACGCCAGGCGCCAGCGGCGGCTCGCCGGTTCGTGATCCGTACCCTGCCAGGACGATCAGGTGGTTCGGCGACGGCGGCATGCCGGCCACCAGGGTCATGCGACCACGGGCGCCTTCACGACGCTGCACTCGGACCTCTCCGGGGCCGAGCAGCGTGGGTACGAGGTCGCGACCCTCCAACAGCGTCAGCGGATCCACGTAGGTGGTCCCCCGTCGGGCCCCGACGTGCAGTGACCCGGCCATGCCGTGCGCGCCCGTGCCCACCCGGCCGATGACCTCGCCGCCACCGACCCGGTCGGTGGCGGCCACCATGACCTGTTCGAGCGGCCCGTACGTCGTACGCACGCCGTCGGCGTGGTCGATGCTGACCCACCGGGTGCCGGCGACGGAGCCCGCGAACGCGACAACCCCGTCGGCCATGGCAACGACCGGCGTGCCGCGTCGCGCACCGAGGTCGATGCCTCGGTGGCCGGGTCCGTACGGCGTCGCCGGGGCATCGAAGGAGCGGACCACCGGTCCGGGAACCGGCGGTTGGTAGGCCACCTGTGACCAGCCCGCCGGCGCGAACGCGACGAACAGGACGACGATCGCGGCCATCGCCGCAACAGCGCGCACCACGACAGCATCCTCGCTGCCGCCCCGCGTTGACCCTATGCCTGCCGCCAGCGCAGCCGCAGCCCGGGCCCGCAGCCCGGTGTGGACAACCCGATGTCAGCTCAACGGGAGACGGGTGGCGCGTTCCGCTGACATCACTGGTGAACGGGATCCTGCATCTTGTTGCGCAGGCTCATGACGGCCTTGGTGTGGATCTGGCAGATCCGGGACTCGGTCACGCCGAGGATGTCGCCGACCTGGGCGAGGGTCATGTTCTCGAAGTAGTACAGCGCGAGAACCTTCTGCTCGCGTTCGGACAGCCGGCCGATCGCCTCGCGGAGCTGGCGGCGCATCTCCTGGTCGTCGATGTTGCCTTCGGGGCTGGTGAGGTTTTCCTCCTCCAGGGTGTCGACCAACGTGATGGATTCACCGTCGCCGATGTCGAGGACGTCGTCGAGGGCGGCCATCGAGGTCATCGACACCGACGTCAGCATGTCCCCGAGTTCCTCGGTGGAGATCATCAGCTCATCGGCGAGTTCCTCGTCGGTCGGCGTCCGGTTCAGGCGCTGCTCGAGTTGGCGGATGGCCCTCTCGATCCGCCTGGCCTTGGCGCGTACCGATCGCGGCACCCAGTCAATCGACCGCAACTCGTCGATGATCGCCCCGCGGATGCGTGTGACGGCGTAGGTCTCGAACTTGAAGCCACGCGAGGGGTCGAACTTCTCGATCGCGTCCATCAGTCCGAAGATCCCGTAGGACACGAGGTCGGCGTGCTCGACGTTGGCCGGCATCCCTGCCCCCACGCGGCCGGCGACGTACTTCACGAGAGGCGAGTAATGGAGGATCAACTGCTCGCGGAGGTCTGCGTCGCCCGTGTCGCGATAGCGCGACCACAGGTGCTCGAGCTCCCGTTCCACTCGCGTCGGCCTTCGTCGGCATCGCGCAGTCCGCGAGCATGCTAACGCCGACCGGGTGCCGCGCGGGCGGAGGGTTGACGGCGCAGGACAATCCCTTCCCCCGTCTGGGCGATGGTTCCGGCCATCCGGGCGCGGGTGAGCGCGGCCAGCAGGGCACCTGTCGAGGTCCCGCTGAGCGCCGCGAGGTCGTCCATGGCGATCGGTCGTGGCCAGCGCTCGGTCAGCGCCGTCGCGACGGCAGGCGGCAGCCCCAGGGAATCGACGGCCGGCTCGTCGCCGACGGATGCCGCGACCGCGAGTTCGTCGAGGATGTCCTGCGGCCCGCGACAGAGCGCGACACCCTCGGCGAGCAGTCGGTGCGGTGCGGCGGAGCCTGACGCTCGCACGTCGCCGGGAACGGCGAACACGGGGAGGCCGAGTTCGGCGGCGGCGCCGGCGGTCAGCAGGGCGCCGGACCGCTCGCCGCCCTCGACGACCACGACCACGTCGGCGAGTCCGGCAACGATCCGGTTGCGGGCGCGGACACGGTGCGCCTTCGGTGACTGGCCGGGCAGGGACTCCGACAGCAGCACGCCGCCACAGTCGCTGACACGTTCGAACAAGCCGCCCCGCGTCGCATGGGGAGCCGGGTACGGCACGTCGTGGCCGCAGCCGAGCACGATCGTGGTCCCGCCCCGCGTGGCATGGGCCGCCTCGTGCGCAGCCGCATCGATGCCGACGGCGCCACCGGACACGACACGTACCCCTGCCTCGCCACACGCCTCGGCGATCCACGCCGCCACGCCCCGACCGTAGGCCGTTGCCCGCCTGCTGCCGACGATGGCCACGGTCGGCCCGTCCGCCGGCCATGCCCCGCGCCGGGCCATGATCAGCGGAGCGTCGTCGCGGTCGAAGGCCATCAACCGCCTCGGGTAGACAGGGTCGCCGAGCACGCTGACCCGCACGTCGTGGCGGACCCAGACCTCGGCGGCCCTGACCCCGGCGCGGTCGAGGTCGGCGGGGCATGCCGCAACGGCCGCCTCCACGGCCTCGGTGAGGGCGGCCCCGTCGCGTCGCGCCTGCGACCACCGGTTGCCCAGCCCGGCCGCGTCAACGGCCATCGAGGTCACGACCGCGCGCAGAACATCTGGATGCGTTCCATCGTCGGCCACATCGTCCCAAGCGGTCATCGCAGTACGTCCGGAGGCAGGCGGTAGGCAACGGCCTCGTCGATCTGATCGGCGCCTACCACCTCGACCCCGTCGAGGTCGGCGATCGTGCGGGCAACCCGCAGGCAGCGGTCGAAGGCCCGCGCGCTGAACCCGAGCACCTCGACCGCCCGCACGAGACGCCGGACCGCGGTATCGGTCGCCGTCCCGCGAACCGCTGCGGTTGCCGCCCGTGCAACCGTGGTCCCCCATCGGTCCGTCGCCGTGCCGCGGGCAGCGAGCACGCGCTTGGCGACGACGCCGGACGATTCGCCGTCCGCCGGACCCAACAGTTCCTGGGCAGCCAGTGCCTGCAGTTCGATCTGGACGTCGATGCGGTCGAGCAGAGGCCCGGACAGGCGGGACCGGTAGCGGGTGACCATGTCGGGCCGACACCTGCACGACCGCGCATTCGACGTGACGTAGCCGCATGGGCACGGATTGGTCGCCGCCACCAGTTGGACACGGCACGGGTAGGTGATGGACCCCACCGCCCGGTTGAGGATGACCCGCCCGTTCTCGAGGGGTTCGCGCAGTGCGTCGAGGATCCAACGCGGCGTCTCGAGGAACTCGTCCATGAAGAGGATGCCGTGGTGGGCGAGGGAGAGTTCTCCCGGCCGGGGGACGCCACTGCCGCCCCCGATCAGTCCCGCGAGGGACGTGGTGTGATGGGGTTCCCGGAATGGCGGGGTCACGTCCAGTGCCTCGTCGCCGGCGCGGATCCCCGCGACGGACCTGACCGTGGCGACCTCGAGGGCCTGTCGGTTCGACAGGTCGGGCAGCAGTCCGGGCAGCCTCTTGGCGAGCATCGACTTCCCGCACCCAGGCGGACCGACCATCAGCAGGTGGTGGCCGCCGGCCGCAGCGACCTCCAGCGCTCGTCTGGCCACGGGCTGGCCACGCACGTCGCACATGTCGGGGACGGGGCGGCCGGCCACCGGCGGCGGTCCGGACGGTTCGGCGGCGCAGAGTTCGCCCTTCAGCACGCCGACGGCCTCGGTGACCGACGAGACACCGACCACGTCGAGACCCTCGACGAGCTGCGCCTCCCGTGCGACCTCGGTGGCGACGAACAGCAGGCGTGCCCCCGCCCGTTGCGCCGCGACGGCCACCGGCAGCGTGCCTGGGGTGGGACGGACGGCGCCGTCGAGCCCGACCTCGCCGACGGCCCAGACGCCGTCGACGGGGACGCCCTTCAGCGTGGCCGTGGTTGCGAGGATGGCGAGGATCACCGGCAGGTCGAAGCCGCCGCCGGACTTGCGCACCCCCGCCGGTGCGAGGTTGACCACGATGAGCTCGCCAGGCAGCGAGAAGTTGGCGGCACGGCACGCGGCCCGCACCCGGTCCGAGGCCTCGCGCACGGCGGTGTCCGGCAGTCCGACGATGCGGACGCCGGGCAGCCCCCCACCGGAGGACGCCTCGACCTCGACCGCATGGGGGCGCACCCCGGCGATCGCAGCGGTCCCGATGATCGCGGTCATCTACAGCGCCCCTTCGATGTGCACGAGATCGGGCTCGGCACGGTCGAGGACGATCCCGATCACGTCGAACCGGACCTGTCGGTACGGCAGTTGCGCGTCGACGAGGAACGCGGCCGCCAGGCGCCGCAGCCGGTACTGCTTGCGTGGCGTGACGGCCGCGAGCGGTCCACCGTACCCACGTCCTGACCGGGTCTTGACCTCGACGATCACCACGAGCCCGGCCCGGTGGTCGAGGGCGACGACGTCGAGTTCACCCCGCAGGTCACCCGCCGCGATCCGCCAGTTGCGCGCGACGACCTGCATCCCGAGGGCCTGCAGGTGGGCCACGGCGAGATCCTCGCCGTGGTTGCCGATGTCGGTGCGCGTGGGAGCCATCCCAGCACGCTACGGGCGGGGTCCGCGGCCCTGCCGGACGGGTTCGCCCGGCCTGTGGACAGACAGACGTACGTACCGCTAGAAGACGCCGACGGCCCACAGGATCGCAACGACGATCACGACGATGCCGACGACCAGCGTGATGACGTCGACGCGCTTGTCGTCGCGGTAGCGGCGGGTCGCGTTGAAGCCCATGTCAGCTCGGCAGGAACGACGGGAACTCGTCTTCGGTGTGGGCGAGTTCCTCGATGTTGACGTCGCGGAAGGTGATCACGCGGACCTGCTTGATGAACCGGGCAGGTCGGTACATGTCCCAGACCCAAGCGTCCTCGAGGTGCAGCTCGAACCAGAGGTCGTCGGACTCGTCGTGCGTGGTGACGTCGACCTCGTTGCAGAGGTAGAAGCGACGCTCGGTCTCGACCACGTACCGGAAGGTCCGGACGATGTCGCGGTACTCGCGGTACAGCGACAGCTCGAGGTTGACCTCGTAGGCGTCGATCTCGTCGTGTGGGTCCATGCGGCGGACGGTACTACACGGTCGGGGTAGGGTCCGGGCCATGGCAAGACCCGTCAGCCGACGCAAGAACGTCAAGCGCACCGCCAGCGGCAGGACCAGGCGCCTGCCTGATGTGCCTGGCGTCCGCATCGAACAGCCCTTCTGGGACGTCGGTGCCGTCGTCGCCGGTATCGACGAGGTCGGACGCGGTGCCTGGGCGGGGCCGGTCACCTACGCCGCGGTCGTGCTGCCGTCGAAACGGCGGATGTACAAACTGCGGGACTCGAAGGTTCTCGACCCGGGGCGGCGCGAGGAACTGGCGGACCGTCTCGCCGACTTCGCCGTTGGCATCGGCATCGGCCATGCGAGCAACGACGAGATCGACAGGGTCGGCATGAGCGAGGCGATGCAGGCCGCCGCGCGGCGAGCGGTCGACGCCCTGCCGGTGCGCCCCGACGTCGTGCTGCTCGACGGCAACTGGGATTTCCTCCGCGGGTACGGGACCCACAACGAGCGCGTGGTATACGGAGACGCGAAATCTGCGTCGATCGCCGCGGCCTCGATCGTGGCGAAGGTCACCCGCGACCGGATGTTGTGCCGGTGGAGCGAGGAGTTCCCGCACTACGACTTCGCGTCCAACAAGGGCTACCCCTCCCCCACGCACCGCGCCGCCCTGACCGAGCACGGCGCGTGCCGCCTCCACCGCCACTCTTGGGCGCCAATCGCCGCACTCGACCAGTTGGAGTTGTTCTGAGCCGTCGCGGCGGGTGATCCGCGGCATACTGCGGCGGGGGTAGGCCCGCAGCGGGAGAAGGACCCCTTGTTGACCGGACTGCTCGAGCGGGACCACGAGTTGGCCGAACTCCGTCGCACCGTCGGCGAGGCAGCCGATCGTCGCGGCAGCGTGGTCCTCGTGCCCGGCGAGGCCGGCATCGGCAAGTCGAGCCTGCTCCGGGAGTGGACGGCGTTGTGCGCCGACGATGCCCGGGTCCTCGTCGGTTACTGCGACGACTTCCTCACGAGCCGAACCCTCGGGCCGTTCCACGACGTCGCACGGACGACCTCCGGTCCGTTGGCGGATGCCGTCGGCAGGGCCGACACGGGCGAGGTGCTCGACGCCCTGCTCGACGTGCTGGACAACCCGCTCAGACCGACCGTACTGGTCATCGAGGACGTGCACTGGGCGGACGAGGCCACGCTCGACGTCATCCGGTACGTCGGCCGCCGCATCGCCAACCTCCCCGCCGTCCTGGCGATCACGTACCGCGAGGACGAGGTCGGACCCGAACACCCGCTCACAGGGGTGATCGGGGTGCTGCCTGCCGCCCAGGTGCGGCGGGTCCGGCCCCGGTCCCTGACCCACGCCGCGGTCGCACGCCTGACCGAGGGAACCGATCTCGACCCCGACGAGGTCCTGCGCAGCACCGGTGGCAACCCGTTCTTCGTCACCGAGGTCGTCCAGACCGGCCGCGGGGTGCCGGCGAGCGTCGCCGACGCCGTGCTCGCCCGACTGCGCACACTGCCGGCGGACGCCCGGAACGCGGTCGAACTGCTTGCGGTCGTCCCGCGGCCAGCGCCCCGCGTCTGGCTCGAGTCACTGCTCGGTGAACCCGAGGTTCTGGCAGTCGCCGAGGAGCGGGGGGTCCTGGCGGTGACCAACGGGAACATCGGTTTCCGGCATGAGCTGGCGCGCCAGGCGGTGCTGGGCTCGTTGCCGTCGTCGACGCGTCTGCACCACCACGAAACCGTGCTCGAGAGCCTGCTCGCGGCGGATGGCGACGCGGACGCGATCCTGCATCACAGCGTCGAGGCCGGGCGGGCTGACCTGATCCTCGCCTACGGCCCCGTCGTGGCCCGCCAAGCGTTCCGCGCGGGAGCGCACCGGCAGGCGGTCGTCCACCAGCAACGGGTGCTGCAGCACGGTCACCTGCTGGGCGACAACGACCGCGCCGCCCTGCTCGAGGAGCACGCCTGGTCGCTCTACAACCTCCACCGGTTCGAGGCTGCGGCGGCCACGGCCGACCGCGCCGTCGAGATCCGTAAGCGCGGCGGCGATCCCGCGGCGCACGCCCGCAGCGTGCTCACCTCGAGCCGTATGGCGTACATGACCAACCGTCCCGAGCGGTCACTCGCGCTGATCGACGAGGCCGACTCGCTCGCTGCAGCTATCGGTGACGCCGAGGTGGAAGCGGAGGTCCGGGTCAACCGGACGGCGATGCTGCACCTGTCCGACCGCCACGAGGAAGCGATCGCCGAGGGCACGGCTGCCCTGGCACTGGTCACCGCCGAGCAACGGCCCGACCTGCACGTGCTCGCGCACGTGTACCGCGGGGGCGCCCGGTACTTCATGAACGCGCCGGAGGGACTGAAGGAACTGCGTGAAGGGATCGACCTCGGGCTGGCGACCAACCAGGTCGAACCGACCGCACGCGGCTTCACCAACTACGCCGAGTTCGTCGCCTCGAGCCGTCGTTGGGACGAGGCGGAGGCGGCGCTCGCCGAGGCGATGGCGTTCTACGACGACCACGACCTGCCGGCGCACGGCTACAACACCCGAGGCCAGTACGCCCACATGCTGCTGGCACTGGGCCGCTGGGACGAAGCCGACCAACTGTTCCGCGAACTCGATGCAATGGACGTGGAGGCCGGCGTCCTCGCCGCCATCGTTCGCGGCGGACAGGCCCTGCTGGCGGCACGGCGCGGCGATGACGACGTCGAACGACTCGTGAACGATGCGTGGGACCTCGCCCTGGCCGGGGCGCAGGACTGGTACATCATCCATGCCGCGTGTGCGGCCCTGGAGTTCGCGTGGGGCGAGCAGGACCCAACCCTCGCGGATCCGTACGTCGTGCCTGCACTCGACGCGGGCGACGGCCGATTCTGGGCCGGGTGGGTCCATTGGCGCCTCGAACTGTTGGGACGCCGACCGCCGTCGGCGGACCTGCCTGACGGGCCCGAGCGGACCTCGATCGCGGAAGGGCCGTTGGCGGGCGCCGCGACCTGGGAGGCCGCAGGGATGCCGTACGAGCAGGCGATCGACCTGCTTCGTTCGGGCGACGAGCAGGCCATCCGCGAGGCGGTGGCCATCCTCGACGACCTTGGCGCCGGGCCGGCGGCGGCCATCGCGCGCCAGCGGCTGCGGGCGCTTGGCGTTCGCGGAGTACCGCGCGGTCCACAAGCCACGACGCGCGAGAACCCGGCGGGGCTCACCGACCGCCAGTTGGAGGTCCTGATGCTGTTGGCCGAGGGGCTGACCAACGCCGACATCGCCGACCGGCTGGTCGTGTCGGTCAGGACCGTCGACCACCATGTCTCCGCGGTCCTGCAGAAACTCGGTGTGGCCACCCGCCAGGACGCCGCAGAACGCGCCCGTCAACTCGGCGCGACCTGAGGACCACGCCAGGCCTGGGGAACTCCTGTCCCCGCCGTACTGACCGACGCTGGTCAGGTCACAGCAGGCGCAGCAGCCCTGCGGCCAGGACGCCGGACATGACCGTCGCCGCAAGGTTGCGGGTTCGCAGGGCCACGACGGCGCTGACGGCCACCGCCCCGAGATCGGCGACGGCGATCCCGGCCAGGCCCTGACCGTGGGCGAGGTGCGTGACGACGATCGCCCCCATCACGGCGGGTGCGACGTCGTCGAGTGCGCCGTGCACCCGGCCCGGTAGCCGGCCGGCGGGAACCAGCGCGACGAAGACGATGCGCAGCCCCCAGGTGATCAGGGCCGCCGAGAGCAGGATCAGTGTGGCAGTCATGACGTCCTCCTTGTGAGCAGTGACGGGGCGATGCCAGCGAGGGCACCGGCGAGCAGCCCGAGTCCGTTTGGAAGCGGTGCGGCGACCAGCGCGACCACCGCGGCGAGGGCGGCGGGGCGGCGGGCCACGCGTTCACGCAACCGGGGCACGAGCAGCCCGACGAACACCGCGGTCGCAGCGAAGTCCAGCGGCGAGTCCGCGGGGATGACCGGTCCGAGCAGGACAGCGGTGGCCATGGCGGCCGTCCAGCCCAGGCCCAGCACTACACCGATGGTCGCCCAGTACCGACGGAAGCGGGCGGCGTCGTCGAGGTCGGACCTTGCCGTCGCCAGCGCGTAGGTCTGGTCGACCAGGAAGTGGGGCGCGAGCCACCGGAACCATGCCGGCTGCATGCGGAAGTGCGGCTCGATCACCGCCCCGTACATGCTGAGTCGGGCGTTGATGATGGCGACGGTCGCCAGGATCGTGGCCGCACCGGCACCGGCATCGAGCAGGCTGACAGCGGCGAGGTGGGCCGATCCGGCATAGATCAGCGGTCCCGCGAGCAGTCCTGCCCAAGCCGGCAGAGCGGCCGTCTGGGCGATGGTGACGCCGATGACGGCCGCGAACGGCATGACACTGACCATCACCGGCAGGATGTCCCGGACCGCAGACCGGTCGACGAGTCGACCGGTCTGCGCCGAAGCCTCCAGGGCGACACTCATGCGCGCTCACCTGCTCTGCGGAGGAAGAGGACGCGGGGGCGGACACGGCGCGGTCGGGCCGGCGTTTCCCGCCTCTGTCGTGCCATCCGCCGGGTTTCGGCGTACCGGAGACGGTCCTGGATCACCGCCATGGCGAACATGTAGTCGGGGTGCTGCATCGGCGTTCCGTTCTGTACTGGTGCGTCGCGTCTTGCGACCTGACACCATCCTGCCGACGCGCCTCGATCACGCCCTCGGTGGCATTGCCCATGTTCCCTACTGCCGGTGCCTAGGCAACGCCTACAGCCAACTGACGAGCGCCTGCGCGATCAGGATCTTCGCGACGGTGGCGACCGGGAACACCGCCGCATAGCCCAGATTCGGGATCTCGTTGCCGGTCTGCTCCATGGCGTAGGCGAGCACGGCAGGCTGGGTGTGCACCCCGGCTGTCATGCCGAGCAACAGGCTCATGGGGATCCGCAGGACCCGATGCCCGATCGTGAGGAGGACGACGGCGACGAGGCATGTCACGACGGCGCCGACGACGAAGAAGAGCACGCCGTCGTCGCCGACGGCGCTCGCGAAGGTCCAGCCCGAATGCGTGCCGACGCCGGCGAGGAACAGGATGACCCCGAGTTGTCGGAGCGTCAGATTGGCGTTGTAGGGCAACTGCCAGACGAACGGTCCGGAGCGCACGATGGCGCCGAGGGCCAGGCCGACGAGCAGCGGCCCGCCTGCCAGACCGAGTTCGAACGTCCCGCCGCCGGGCAGCGGGATCGGGATGAGGCCGACGAGCAGGCCGACCGCGATGCCGAGGCCGAACACCCCGACGTCGAACTCGGACAGGAGCCGGTAGGAGTCCCCGAAGTAGCGGGTGATCTCGGACAGCCGCTCGCGCGGGGCGAGGACCCGCACGCGATCCCCGGGCAGCAGCCTGAGGTCAGCCGTCGCCAGGACGTCGACGTCGCCCCGCCGGACCCGTGTCGCGATCGCCCCGAAGCGGTACGGCAGGCCCAACTCCCCGATCGTTCGTCCGACCACGTCATTCGACGAGACGAAGATGCGCCGGATGTCGAGGTCCTCCCGGTCGAAGACCAGCGGCTCCTCGGCAACACGTCCGAGCGCCTCGACCGCGGCCGTCACGTGGTCGGACGTGCCGATGATGGTCACCACGTCGCCGGCCGCCAGACGGGTGTCGGCGGCCACGACGTCCTGCGGTTTCCCGCTCCGAAGGATGCGCCCGTAAACGACCCGCGGCGTCGCCGTTCGGACCAGGTCCTCCACGGTGCGGCCGACCACCTCGGGTTTGGTGACGACGACGCTGACGTCCTCGATCCGCTCGCCGGTCGCGGCCTCGTCACGGAGGGCGTGTGCTTCGGCTGCGTAGTCGACGTCCCACAGTCGCTGCAGGACCGAGATCGCCAGGATCACGCCAAGGACGCCCATCGGGTAGGTGACCGAGTAGGCGACGACCGGCACGGTGAGGTCGGCGCCACCGGCATCGCCCAGATGATCGAGGACGGCCGCCAGCGCGGGCGTGTTCGTGAGGCTGCCGGCGAACAGCCCGGATGCTTGCGCCCCGCCGAAGCCGGCGACCGCCGCGGCGACCGCGACGGCGAGACCCCCGAGGACGAGGACCGCGAGCGCCAGTGCGTTGTCGCGCAGGCCGCGTCTTCGCAGCGCTGCGACGAACCCCGGCCCGCCCGCCAACCCGACCGTGTAGACGAACAGGACGAGCCCGAACAGGTAGACGAAGTCCGGCAGTCGCACGTCCGGACCGAGCGCGCCGAAGCCGAGGCCGACGAACAGGACGGCCGCGACGCCGAGGCGGAAACCCAGGATCCTGACCCGCCCCGCGAGAAAGCCGAGCGCCGCGACGAGGAACAGGAGCAGGAACGGGTTGTCGGCCAGCAGTTCTGCCATGCCGCCCCTCCCTTGCCGCTCAGGCCGCGGGTTCCTCCGTGGCCTGCGAATCCGTTGGCTCGTCCGGGATGGCCGGGTAGTCCGACCCTGCGAGACCGCCGAAGCCGCTCAGTGGCCAGATACGCAGGACGGCGCGGCCGACGACATCGTCGATCTCGATGAAGCCCAGGCTGTACCGGGAGTCCGACGAGTTGCGGCGGTTGTCGCCCATCACGAACAGCGAGCCGTCGGGGACGCGATGTGTCCCGTCGTAGGTGTCCAGGTCCGCGTACGGCTCGGCCAGTTCCACACCGTTGACGCTGACGATGCCGTCCTCGATGACGACCTCGTCGCCTGGTAGACCGATGACCCGCTTGACGAAATCCCTGGCGTCGGCCGGGACGACGCCGACGAACTGGCCGACGCCTCGTACCACGCGCTGCAGGCCGCTGGTCTGGGGGGCGAAGCCGTTCTCCTCGCCCTCGAACACCACGATGTCGCCGTGGTCGATGTCGCGGAAGCGGTAGGTGACCTTCTCGACGACCATCCGGTCGTTGACCTGCAGGGTCGGCTCCATCGAGCCCGAGGGGATGAAGAAGACCTGGATGACGAAGGTCCGCAGCAGGAACGCCAGGGTCAGTGCGATGATCACCAGGACCGGCAGTTCCCGCAGGAACGAGGCCACGGACTCCGAGCCGCGGTCCTCGGACTCGGGCCGCTCGTGCGGGTTCGGTGGCGTGTTGGAGGACCAGACGTCCCCTTCGTCGCGATCGGTCACTGGGCCGGCGTCGCCTCGCGCTTTTCCTTGATGCGCGCCTTCTTGCCAACCCGGTCGCGCAGGTAGTACAGCTTCGCGCGCCGCACCTTGCCGCGACGGAGGACCTCGATCGACTCGATCACCGGGCTGTGCACCGGGAAGGTGCGCTCGACGCCAACGCTGAACGAGATCTTGCGGACCGTGAAGGACTCGCGCAGGCCACCGCCCTGACGGCGCAGGACGACTCCCTCGAACACCTGAATCCGGGACCGCTGTCCCTCGATCACGCGGACGTTCACCTTGACGGTGTCGCCCGGACGAAAGTCCGGGACGTCATCACGCAGACGGGCCTTCTCGACGACGTCCATCTTGTTCATGAGGCGTGCTTTCTGGGCGTACTGGGGTGGGTGGTGCGGCCACGTCCGTGTGCTCGGCGGGCACGCAGACAGCGTGCGAGGCGCCGGGGGTTCGGATCGAAACGTGCAGGCGGGGGCCGCGTGCGTTCGCGGGAGGATACGCCCACCGCGCCGGACCGGCAACCTTCAGCCATCGAGCAGGTCCGGACGGCGACGCCTGGTGAGCTCCTCGGCCTGCTTCCGGCGCCACGCTTCGACCGCCGCGTGGTCGCCCGATCGCAGGATCTCGGGCACCTCGAGGCCACGGAATTCGAGCGGGCGGGTGTAGTGCGGGTACTCGAGCAGGCCATCGGCGAAGGACTCGTCGATCGGCGAGTCCTCGTTGCCGACGACACCGGGCAGCAGGCGCGTGACGGCCTCGATGACCACGAGGGCAGCGGCTTCGCCACCGAACAGGACGTAATCGCCGATGGAGACCTCGTCGGTCGCGACGAGTTCGTGGACCCGCTCGTCGATGCCTTCGTACCGGCCGCAGCACAGGACCAGGCGATCCTCCAGCACGAACTCGTGCGCCATGATCTGGTCGAACCGCTGGCCCCGCGGCGTGAACAGGATCGTGCGAGGGCGTTCGCCTCCCGCGCGGTATGGGCCGGACTCGTCGCCCTCGTTGTCGACGGCCCCGGCACGGTACGGGCCGGACTCGTCGCCCTCGTTGTCGACGGCCCCTGCACGGTACGGGCCGGACTCGTCGCCCTCGTTGTCGACGGCCCCTGCACGGTACGGGCCGGACTCGTCGCGGTCGTTGTAGACGGCTTCCGCGGCCCTGACCCACACGTCGGCCCGCATGACCATGCCCGCGCCACCGCCGTACGGGGCGTCATCGACCGAACGATGCCGGTCGGTGGTCCAGTCCCGCAAGTCGTGTAGCCGCAGGTCGAGGACGCCGCTGTCCCTTGCCTTGCCGAGCAGGGACAGGCCGGCGGGGCCCGCGACGTAGTCGGGGAAGATCGACAGCACGTCGATGCGCATCAGTTGTCCCCCGACGCCTCGACGGCCTGGTCCTCGGTGCCGGGCAGCAACCCTGCGGGCGGGTCGACGACGACGAGGACCTCGACGTTGTCGGACGTGAGGGCGATCTCGACAAGGTCGTCGGCCGCCGGCAGTAGCCATGTCGTGCCGTCGAGGTCGACCTCGAGCAGGTCATAACCGGCGCTGTCCGGTAGTTCGATCAGGGCGGTGACGACCCCGAGGGGCTGCCCGCCGGCGTCGACGACCGCCATGCCGACCAGTTCATGCGCCCAGTAGACCTCGGTGTCGGAGAGGTCGACGGGCTCCGCCTCGATGGTGGCGCCGCGGAACTGCTCGGCGGCCGTGCGGTCGGGAACGTCGTCGAAGGTCACCAGCACGCGCCCCTGGTGGGCACGGCTGCTCCGGATCGTCCGACGGCGACCGTCCACGACCACCTCGGTGCCGGCGTCGAGCCGCCCCGGGACGTCGGAGAGGACGTCGACGGCGAGTTCACCGCTGATGCCGTGCGGCTTGACGACCCGACCCACCACGACGAGGTCGGGCGTCCCGTCGGCGGTCATGTTCAGTCGACGATCTCGACGGTGACGTTGCGGTCCTCGAGCGAGCCGGCGGCCTTGATGAGGGTGCGCAACGCCTTGGCTGTGCGGCCGTGCTTGCCGATGACCTTGCCGAGGTCGTCGTCGTGGACGTGGAGGTTGAGGACCGTCTGGCGGTCCTCCTCGACGACCTCGACCTCGACGTCGTCGGGGTTGTCGACCAATTGCTTGGCGACGAACTCGAGCGTGGCTTCGGCCCTCATTCGCCACCCTCCTTGGTCGCAGCCTCGTGGGCGGCGGATTCGTCGGCCTCGGCGCGCGCCTTGGCCTTCTTGTTCAGCCGCTTGCCGTCCTGGCCGCTGCGGTCCCGTTTGGGGGCGTCGCCGGGCTTGAACTCTTCCCAGATGCCCTCGATGCGCAGGAGCTTTTCGACCTGCGAGGACGGTTGGGCGCCGACCTTGAGCCAGTGCAACGCACGGTCGCGGTCGATCTGGATCCGCGACGGCTCCTCGAGTGGGTGGTAGTTCCCGATGATCTCGATGAAACGGCCATCACGCGGGGCGCGCGAATCGGCGACCACCACGCGGTAGTGGGGACGCTTGTGGGTGCCTTCACGGCGGAGGCGCAGACGGACTGCCATGTGAGGTTCTGCCTTGTTCGGCCGGGTGCGCAGCACGCCGGTGGGTGGACCGACCCGGACCGACACGTCCGTTCCGCGGGATGGAAGCGGTGGATCGTGCGGCAGAGGTCGGCGGGAGTCATCTGACGTGATCGGGGAGCGGGACTCCGAGATCACGGCGGCCGGGAGGATACCTGCCGACGAGCCACCCGGCGACAAACGTGGCGAGCAGGACGAGCGCGGTCACCGCCCAGCCGGGCTTGTTCGTCATGATCCAGACGAAGCCGACGGCGAGTCCGACCTGGCTGTAGACGGCACCCCACAGGATCGGATCGGCCGCTTGGTCGGCAAGTGCCGAGGACACCGGACCGGCGCCGGCCTCGTCGGCTGCTGCGGCAAAGGCCTCGCAGCCGTGCGCCGTCGAGCATCGGGAGTCAGCCCTTCTTCTTGGGAGACGGCTGCAGCCCGGGAAAGCCACCGAGGCCGCCAGGGCCGCCCTGCTGCTGCATCATCTTCCGGGCGGCCTTGGCCTGGGCCAGTTGGGCCTTCTTGCCCTTCGGCTTCATCGAGTCCATACCGGCCATCTTGCCGACCGATTTCATGACCTTGCGAGCCTCCTCGAACTGCTTGATGAGGCGGTTGACCTCGGTCACCGAGCGGCCGGAGCCCTGGGCGACCCGCTTGCGACGACGACCACCGCCGTGACGACCGGACTGCAGGAGCTTGGGGTCCTCCCGCTCCTCGCGGGTCATCGAGCGGATGATCGCCTCGATGTGCCCGAGGTGCTTGTCGTCGATGTCCATGTCCTTGATCTGCTGGCCGATGCCAGGGATCATCCCCAGCACGCCCTTCAGCGGACCCATCCGCTTGACCATCTGCATCTGCTCCAGGAAGTCCTGGAACGTGAACTCGCCGGAGAGCAGCGTCTCCTCGGCCTTGCGGGTCTCCTCCTCGGTGAAGGCCTCCTCGGCCTTCTCGATGAGCGTCATCACGTCGCCCATGCCGAGGATGCGGTCGGCCATCCTGTCGGGATGGAACGCCTCGAAGTCCTCCAGCTTCTCGCCGATGGATGCGAACATGATCGGTTTGCCGGTCACCTCGCGAACCGACAGCGCCGCCCCACCGCGGGCGTCACCGTCGAGCTTGGACAGGACAACACCGTCGAAGCCGACGTCGTCGAGGAAGGCCTTGGCGACGTTGACGGCCTCCTGACCGATCATCGCGTCGATGACGAACAGCGTGGCGACCGGGTCGACGGCTTCCCTGATGTCGCGCGCCTGCGCCATCAGTTCCTGATCGATGTGCAGACGCCCCGCCGTGTCGACGATGACGACATCGCACCCGGTCTCGCGGGCCTTCTGGATCGACTCGCGTGCCACGGCGACCGGGTCGCCGGCCTCGACCGGGGCGTACACGTGGACGCCGGCCTTGTCGGCGTTGACGCGCAACTGATGGACGGCGGCGGGACGCTGCAGGTCGCAGGCGACCAGCATCGGGTTTCGACCCTTCTTCTTCAGAAGTTGGGCGAGCTTGCCCGCGGCCGTCGTCTTGCCGGACCCCTGCAGGCCGGCGAGCATGATCACGGCGGGCTTGCCTGATCCGAGATCGAGCGGGGACGAGGTCCCCCCGAGCGCCTGGACGATTTCGGCGTGCACGGCCTTGACTACGTGCTGCGATGGGTTGAGCGCCTTCGCGACGTCCTCACCGACCAACGTCGCACGGAGCCGTTCCACGAACCCGCGGACGACCTTGAAGTTGACGTCCGCCTCGAGCAGGGCGAGGCGGATCTCCTTCAACGTTTCGTCGACGGTCTTCTCGTCGAGGCGGCCGCGGCCCTTGAGCTTGGCCATGGCCGCGTCGAGACGTTCCGACAGCGCATCGAACACGTAGGTGACCTTCGCGAGCGGGGACGAATGGTTGGGCTGCGAGGGTAGCCAGCGCCCTTCGCCGTCCCCGCCGCCCGGGTCACGCCGCGGCCTCGGCCGTCCGTCCCGTGACCGATTGGCCAGTTTGGTCACGGCGGGATGGCGGCATCGTGTGGGTCAGTCCGTCAGTCCCCCCGCGAAAGGCCCGAGGATGCCCGGGACCCCCGAACACGCCCACCCCGACAATCATCCGGAGCCGACCCACCAGGAACCGCCGCGCGAGACCATTCGCGAGCGCGAGATCATCGTGACCAACTCGGGATCGGCCCCGGCACAACGGTCGAGCGGTGTTGGCCTGCTTGTCGGACTCGTCGCCCTCGGCGTCCTGATCGTTCTCGCGGTCTTCGCTGTCCGGGTGTTCACCGATGTGTTCGACGACGGCGAGTCGCTCGACATCCCGACCGAGGTCGACATCGACATCGATGACGGCGACGAGGCCGCCACGACCAGCTGACTTCCAAGCCGGCTCGGTTCCGTCTGGGGGGATGGACCGAGCCCCCCGGGGTCGCCCACCCGCCGGGCGGCCCCGGGATTCACCCACCACCTGTTCACGTAAGGCGCTTCACGCCTCGAGGTTTGCGAACAGGCCCTCGACGAACGCGTCGGGGTCGAACGGGGCGAGGTCGTCGATGTCCTCGCCGAGGCCGACGAGCTTCACGGGCAACCCGAGTTCGCGCTGGACGGCGATCGCGATGCCGCCCTTGGACGATCCGTCGAGCTTGGTCAACACCAGGCCGTCGATCGCCACGGCATCGAGGAACGCCCTTGCCTGCTGGATGCCGTTCTGGCCCGTTGTCGCATCGAGCACGAGCAGCGTCTCCTCGATCGGGCCTGACTGCTTCTCGACCACCCGCTTGACCTTGCCGAGCTCGTCCATGAGCTCGCGCTTGTTGTGCAGCCGACCAGCGGTGTCGATGATCAACAGATCGGCGTCGGTGGCCTTGGCGGCCAGGTAGGCGTCGTAGGCGACCGACGCGGGGTCGGCCCCTTCGTCCTTGCGCACCAACCGGGCGCCCGTGCGCTGCGCCCAGAGCCCGAGCTGTTCGGCGGCAGCTGCACGGAAGGTGTCGGCCGCCGCGAGTACGACGACGCGCCCCTCGCGTTCCTCGATCGCCGCGAGCTTGCCGATCGTCGTCGTCTTCCCGGTGCCGTTCACCCCCGTCATCATCCACACGGTGGGCTCGCCGTCCGTGGCGCGGGACAGCCGGCGATCGTCGACTTCCAGGGCCTTGCGCAGTTCGTCCTTCAGGAGGCGGACGACACCATCGGCTGTGGTGACACCCTCCTCCTTGGCCCGCCGCCGTAGTTCCTCGACGATGTCCATGGTCGCCGTCACACCGACATCGGCCGCGATCAGGGTCTCCTCGAGACCCTCCCAGGCCTCGTCCGTGACGCCACGACCGAACAGTTCCGCGACATTCGCCCCGAGGACGTTGCGGGTCTTCGCCAGCCGCAGGCGAAACCGTTCCGGCAGCGACAGCGGCGGCGTCTCGACCACCTCGGGCTCCGGCGGGACCTCGACCTCCACCGTGTCGCCGGGTTTGTCGGCCACCTCCTCGGGGACCGTCGGCTGGTCGAGGACCGGCGTGTCCAACTCCCGGTCCGGCGGGGCGTCAGGGCGCCGCCGCCCACCGACCACGAGGACGGCGACGAGCAGGACCAGTAGGACGGCGATGATGATGACGAGTTGGACGGGTTCCATCTACGCCTCGAGTCGGGTGGAGGCGGACGGTAGCGACCACGTGAGGTCAAGCGGACTGCAGCAGGCCCTTGGCTTCGAGTTCGTCGAACCGTTGGGCGACGACCTTGGTGACGGCGTCCGGTCCCATGGTGATCCCGTAGAGCACGTCGGCGATCTCCATCGAGCGCTTCTGGTGGGTCACCATGATGATCTGGCTGGACCCGCGGAACGACTCGATGACCTGCAGGAGTCGCTGGAGGTTGACGTCGTCGAGGGCCGCATCGACCTCGTCGAGCACATAGAACGGACTGGGACGGGCGCGGAAGATCGCGAACACGAACGCCAGCACCGTCAGGGACCGTTCACCGCCGGACAGCAGGGACAGTCGCGTGACCTTCTTGCCTGGTGGGCGCGCCTCGACCTCGATGCCGGTCGCGAGCATGTCGTCGGGCTCGGTGAGCGTCAGGCGTCCGTGTCCGCCAGGGAACAGCACCTGGAAGGTCTCCTGGAACTCGCGTGCTACATCCTCGTACGCGTCGGCGAAGACCTTGCGGATGCGGTCGTCGACGGCGACGACGACCTCTTCGAGGTCCCGCTTCGACTGTCGGAGGTCGTCGAGTTGCTCGGCCAGGAACCGGTGGCGTTCCTCGAGGGCCTTGAACTCCTCGAGCGCGAGGGGGTTGACCCGTCCTAGCAGGCCGAGCTTGCGGACCAGGACGTCCTCCTCCTCGGCCAGCGCGGCCCGCTCGTAGGCGGCGGCATCGGGGTGTTCGGCCATGGCGTCGGCGGCCGACAGCCCGAAGTCCTTGCGGAGCCGTTCGGCGATCTGGTCGATCCTGTGGTCGAGGTCGGCGCGCTTCAGTTCCGCTTCGTGCCTGACCTCGCGCAGGGCATGGAGCTTTGCCTCGGCCTCGTCGAGCTGGTCACGGGCGCCCTGCAGCCGATCACGGGTCCCGCGCAGGTCCTGCTGCAGCTGGTCGCGTTCGGTGCCTGCGGCATCGATCGACCGCTCGAGCTGTTCGAGGGCGGCGCGGCAGACCACGGCCAGCGTGCCGCAGCGGGTCATGCCCCGCCTGCGGGCCTCGCGGCGGCGGGCGGCGTCGGCGAGGGCGGCGTCGACCTCGTCGGCCTCGCGGCGAAGATCCGCGGCCTGCAGCTCGAGGTGGCGGACCTGCTCGCTGATGCGCTCGAGTGCGACCCTGGCCTCGAGCTCGCGTTCGCGCGTCGACTCGACGCGGGCGTCGAGACGCTCGGCCTCGAGGTCGGGGGCGTCGTCGGGCTCCGGTTCGGAGGCGAGCTCGGGCCCGCGGGCGTTCAGTTCGGACTGCGTCGCGCGGTCGCGGTCGAGCAGGTCGGACAGCTCCTGCTGCTGGGCGGCGACGACCTGGCCTTGGTTGGCCAGGCCGTTCAGCTCCTTGTTGAGACGGGCGAGTTTCTCGGCCGCGCCGGTGATGGCCGCGTCGGACTCGTTGATCTTCTCGGTGGCCTCGGCCAGGCGCTGGCGGCGCTCGGCGAGCTGCTCGTTCGCGGCACGGATGGACTCGACGAGCACGTCGAGTTGCCCGGCGAGTTCCAACGCGCGCGCCTCGGCCTCGTCGGCCGCGGTGGCCGTCAGCACGGCCGAGCCCTGGGCAGCCTGGCCGCCCCGGTAGCCGGCAGGTCCGGCGATGTCGCCGTCGGTCGTCACGAACGTCAGATCCGGGTGGCGCCCGTGCAGGATGACCGCCGCATCCCAGTTGCGGACGAGGAACGTGTGCGTCAGAGCGTGACGGAGCGCGGCCACGACCCGGGGCGCGTCGGCCACGCCGTCGGCGGGCTGCAGCAGATCCCCTACAGGTGTCGCCCCACCGGCGGCGAGTTCGTCACGATCGTCGTCGTCGAGATCGGGGCCTGCACTCGCCTCGTCGCGGACCGCGACGACCGTCGCACCCCCTGCCTGCTCGCTGCGCAACCAGGCGATCGCACGGCGTGCCTGGTCAGGGGTGGTCATCACGACCGCGGTGCCGAGCGGCCCGAGCGCGGCGGCGACCGCGGGCCCCTGCGCCTCGTCGACGCGGACGTAGTCGGCCACCGGCCCGAGCAGGCCGTCGAGGCCGTGTTGGTCCCGCTCGTCGAGCAGTGCGGCGGTCCCGCCCCCGCGCTCGGCCAGCGTGGCGCGCAGCGCCTCGGCACGCGCCGCGTGTGACGAACGCTCGCGTTCGAGGTCGCGTTCGCGGGTGATGAGCCGCTCGACATGTGCCTGGGTCGTGGCAACGCCCTGTTCGGCGTCGTCGAGGGTCGACGTCAGGCCGACCTCGCGCACGTCGAGCTGCTGGATCTCGTCCTGAACCTTGGCGACCTCGCTATCGGCCTCGACGACGCGCGCGTCGAGCGAGTCACGCGTCGAGGTGACCCGGGCCAGTTCGGCCTCGGTCGCGGCGATCGATCCCCGCAGGGCCGAGACCTCGCCCTCCCACCGCAGGACGCGTTCACGGGCTTCGGCACGTCGACGGGCTTCGGCCGCGCGCTGCTGTTCGTGCTCGCGGCGCTGCAACTCGGCCGTGCGGCGGCCGGCGACGGCGTCCTCGAGATGCTTGCGGGCCACGCCGCGGTCGGCTTCGCGTTGGGCACGTTCGCGGGCCGCCCGTTGTGCGGCGGCACGCAGGTCCTCGGGCGGCCGGCCAGCGAGGGGTTCCTCGACGTACTCGACGAGGTGGCGGCGCCTGGCTTCGATGAGGTCGGCTGTGCCGCGCAACCGCTCGTTCAGCGACGTGAGTTCGTAGTACGTGCGCTGCGAGGCCTCGACGTCGGGACCGAGGTCGAGCAGCGCCGCCTCGAGCTGGGCGACCGCCTCCTTGCGGGCGGCCACCGCCTGCGATGCGGCCTGCTCGCGCTGGGCCGTGTCGGCATCGGTGCGGCCCTGCCGGTCCCGGCAGTCGGTCAGCTGGGCGAGGTCGTGGGCGGCAAGGCGGATCTGCACGTCACGAAGCGATGCCTGCAAGGCGGCGTACTTGTCAGCGGCCTCGGCCTGGCGTTCGAGCGGACGAAGCTGGCGCCGCAGTTCGCGCAGGACGGCCTTGAGCTTGTCGATGTGCTCGTCGACCGTCTCGAGCTTGCGCAGCGCCCGCTCGCGGCGGCGCCGATGCTTGAGGATCCCAGCCGCCTCCTCGATGTAACGGCGGCGTTCCTCGGGCTTGGCGTTCAGGATCTCGTCGAGTTGGCCCTGCCCGACGATCGTGTGCAGTTCGCGCCCGAGCCCGGTGTCGCTGAGCAATTCCTGCACGTCGAGCGCCCTGACCTCCTGCCCGTTGATCTCGTAGGCGGTGTCGCCCATCGCACTGATCTCGCGGGCCACGCGGACCTCGAGGAACTGCTGTGCGGACCCGCTGGTTCCCAGACCCGCGGTACCGAGGATGCCATCGGAGTTGTCGATGGTGATCTCGACCCTGGCCGACCCGAGAGCGGCGCGCGTCGGCGACCCGGCGAACACGACGTCGGTCATCGACCCGCCCCGGACCTTCTTGGCCGAGTGGGTTCCGAGGACCCATGCCAGCGCATCGACGACGTTCGACTTGCCCGACCCGTTGGGGCCGACGATCACCGTGATCCCGGGTTCGACGTCCAGGACGGTCTTGTCGGCGAAGGACTTGAATCCTCGCAGACTCATCGACGTCAGAAACACCCGGAACTCCCTCACGCGCCGCAGAGCCGGCTGCGAGACAGCCCCGGCGAGTCGGTCGATGGATTGTCAGTGCGGGGAAGTGCCGGGCAGCCTATCGACCGCCCCCTGCCCGACCGAGCACATCTGGCCGAGCACATCTGGCCGATCTGTGCGGATCCGGACGGGAATCCTGCTGAATCAGGCGCTGACGCCGGCCTTGTCGCCGTCGAGGCGGACGACACGGTCGTGCTCGTCGGCGGCCTGCGCGGCCTGCGCAAGCGCCGACTCGAGTTCGGCGACCCGGCGGCGCAGGGAGTGGATCTCGTCGAGCAACCGCAGCTGCGCGGGCGTGGCGACCGTTCCGAACAGGGCCTTGGCCATGAAGACTTCCTCCGGGGAGCGGCGCGCGAGGGCCGCTGGACGTTGTGCCACAGAGCCTGTGTAGGGCGCGTTTTGGAGCGCACAGTGACGCATCGCAGGCGCGACGGCGTTGCCGGAGTCTAGCGTTGGCCCCACGGCGCGGTCCACAGGCTTGTCCACAGGGCGCCCGAGCCGTGCGAAAAGCTCGAGCAAAAGCGCGGTGAGCGCGCGTTCGTTGCCTGGACGGCGCCGTCAGTACTGCGACTGCGGGTCGTAGTAGCTGTAGATCCCGCGCTTGACCCTGACCTTCTCGATCGGGCGGCGACTGCGCATCGAGGGCAGGCCCTCGCGTCCGTAGACCTTCAGGTGCTCGGACGCCTCGCCCTCGTCGTCGACGGCCTCGTCGGCCTCGGAGTCGTCCAGGCTCGAACCGCGGAACTTCATCGCGGCCGCGATGACCTCGTGCATCCCGCGGTACAAGCGGCGCACCTCCTGCAGCGACAGCGTGTCCGACATGCGGTCATAGCGCAGGCCGGCCTCGTAGAGGATCTCGTCGGAGTAGACCGTCCCGATGCCCTGGATGATCGACTCGTCCATCAGCAGCAACTTCATCGGTTGCGCGGCGTCGCGCAGGATCTGCGCGAATTCCATCCAGGTGATGTTGTCCTCGAGCGGGTCGAGGCCCGTATCCGGAATCCCCGCATCGTGCAGGGCGTCGTCCGAGGCGACCACGCCGGTCGACACGTCGGGGTTGTCCGACGGGTCGGACAGGTGCAGTGCCCCGCCGATCGTGAACGTGACGATCAGGTGGGTGTCGGGACCGGCTGGCTCGTTCGCCGTCTCGCGGTGCAGCGACGCGGTCCCGCGAGCCCGCACCACCCAGGTCTGGTCACCGTCGAGGTCGAGCAGGATGGCGGTGCCACGGCGGCGCGCGGCCTCGATCTTGCGGCCCTCGAGCGCCTTGACGAACTCGGGACGTGTGCGGTGGAAGGGCTTGACGATCGAGGCCGTCTCGACGATCACGTCCTTGACGCGCTTGCCGACGACCTCTTTGTCCAGATCCTTGCGCAACACTTCGACTTCGGGCAGTTCGAGCACCCGCTGGCCTCCTCGAGGATTTCGCGAGGGACCCTAGCCGGTTCGCAGCACCTCACCGTCTGCCACGGCGAGGGACGTGCCGCCCGCTCCGCGCGTCCCGGCGGATGCCGCGGGGTCCTCGATGACGGTGGCCTCGATCCGCGGTGGCGGCTCCTCCCCCGCCGCCTCCAGTTCGGCCACCAGCCGACCGTGTGCCATGCGCGCTGCGCGCTGTTCGGCCTGTTTCTTGTTGCGGCCAGCACCTTCGCCGACGGCGCGTCCTGCCACCGAAACGGTGGCCGTGAACGTCTTCTCGTGATCGGGGCCTTCGTCGATCACGTCATAGGCCGGCAGGGTGGCGAACCGCGCGGCGGCGAGTTCCTGCAGGGCCGTCTTGAAGTCCAGCGCCGAGCGGGATTCCACGACTTCGGCGATACGCGGAGCGAACAGGCGCTGGACGAGGTCGTAGGCCGCCTGATAGCCCGCGTCGAGGTAGTAGGCGCCGATCACCGCCTCGAGCGTGTCGGCCAGGATCGAATCCTTGTCGGCGCCGCCCGAGGCCGCCTCGCCCTTGCCGAGTAGGACAAACGCCCCGAGGCCGAGGTTGCGCGCGACGGCGGCCAGCGAAGACGTCTTGACCGCTGCGGCCCGCACCTTGGCGAGCCGGCCCTCCTGGGCGTCGGGCTGCAGGTGGAAGATCTCGTCGGTGACGACCAGCGCCAGCACCGCGTCCCCGAGGAACTCCAGGCGTTCGTTGGGCAACAGGCCGTGCTCGAACGCATAGGAGCGGTGGACCAACGCCCGCGCAAGCAGGGCCGGCTCGCCGAGGGTGACGTGGAGACGCTCGAGCAACTCCGAAGGGACGTCGGGAATCATGCGTTCACCATCGGTCCCGCGGGTTGACGCATCAGTCGACCTCGAGAACCTGCTCACCCTTGTACGTCCCGCAGACGCGACACGCCGTGTGCGGCCGGACGGTCGACTTGCACCGCGGGCACGTCCCGGTGGTCGGCTTGTTGATCCTCAGCCATTGAGCCTTGCGGCGACGTGTTCGCGCGCGGCTCATCTTTCGCTTGGGGACGGCCATCTGTCGTCTCCTGTGGTCAGTCGGGGGGCAGCTGAAGCTGCTTCAGCTTCGCCCACCTGGGGTCCTCGCCCGCATCCGGGCGATGACCGCAGTCGTGGTCGTTTCGGTTGGCGCCGCACATCGGGCACAGGCCCGCGCAGTCCTCGCGGCACAGGGTACGCACTGGAACCTCCATCACCACCGCGTCGCGCAGGAGCGGGCCGAGATCCAGGTGCGCCATGTCCTGTTCGATCAGGTAGGTGTCGTCGTCCTCGTCCTCGCGTGCCTTGCGCGGGTCGACGAACAGTTCGGCGACCGCGATCGTCTGCTCGTCGTGCTGGACCTGCAGGCAGCGTGCGCACGGCAGGCCGAGGTCGACGTCGACGGCGCCAGTGACGAGGATGCCCTCGACGACGGCCTCGAGCTGCAGATCCACCGTCAGGTCATCGGTGACCGCACCCTCGGCGGGGCCGAGTTCGCCCGTTTCCGCCAGTTCCTGTGGCGTGACGTCACGCCGCAACGACCGGGTCTGCCCCGGTTTGCCGACGAGGTCGGTGACGGACACGCGCACGCGAAATCACCTCGGTGAGGACTGGTGGAGAGTTCGAAGTGAGGAAGAACTCGCCTCCGCGGCTCCCGGCCGACGGAGCGAGGCAGGAACGTACCACAGGCCTACAGGGGCGCGTCATCGTCCTCGGCGAGCTGATCGGCGAGATCGTCCGCGTCGAGCCGGCCCCGCAGCTTCTCGCGACCACGCTCGACCGCCCCGAGCGTCTTCTGCAGGACGATCTCGAAGCGGGCCAGCTTGGCGTCGACGTAGTCCTCGGCCTCGAGTCGAATCTGTCGCGCCCGTTCCCTGGCGTCCTCGACGATGCGTTCGGCCTCGCGGTTGGCGGCCTGCGCGACCTCGCTGCGGGCGATCAGGCGGGCCCGTTCGTTACGTGCCTCGTCGATGATCCGTCCGGACTCGCCCCTGGCAGCCACGAGGACGTCCTCACGTTCCTTGACCACCCATCGTGCCTGGCGCAGTTCCTCGGGCATCGCGGCACGCAGGTCGGAGATGATCCCGTCCACCTCGGCACGGTTGACCATCACCGAGGAAGACAAGGGCACCGGCTTGGCCTCCGCGACGATGCGCTCGAGCTGGTGGAGCTTCGCCTCGAGGTCCATGGCACTGCCTGACGGCAGTCCCTCGTGTACCGGCGGGGCATCGTGCTCGGACATGACGACCTGATCTGTGCGGTTCTGGGGGCCGGGCAAGCCTACCCCCGTACCGTCCCAGGCCACGGGATGGGATGCCGCAGTTGGGTCAGTCCGCACCTGTCTGTGCCGCGACCTTGTCGCGCATCGCGGCGGCCACCGCGGGTGGGACCGTGCCGTCGATGGTGCCACCGAAACGGGCGACCTCCTTGACCAGTGAGGACGACAGGTACGACCACTCGGGACGGGTGGACAGGAACACGGTCTCGACGTCGCCGATCTGCTGGTTCATCTGTGCCATCTGCAGTTCGTACTCGAAGTCCGAGACCGCCCGCAGCCCCTTGCAGATCAGGCCGATCCCCCGGTCGTTGCAGAAGTCGACGAGCAGCCCGTGGAAGGACTCGACCTCGATGTTGTCGAGGTGGACCGTCGTCTGGCGGATCAGGTCGAGGCGCTCGGCGACCGTGAACAGGCCCTCCTTGCGGGGGTTCTCGAGCACGGCGACGACCACGCGGTCGAAGCGGGCAGCGGCGCGCTCGACCACGTCGAGGTGACCGTTGGTGATCGGGTCGAAGCTGCCGGGGCACACCGCGGCGACGGCCATCACTGGTCTCCTTGGACGGCAGGTGGCGCCACCGTAGCCACGTGCAGCGTCGTGTCGCCGTACTGGCGGGAACGCTGCGGCACCACCCCGTCCGGCCAGGTCACCGGGCCGTCGCGTCGGTTGCGCTCGACCACGACCACCGCGTCGTCGGACAGCAGGGGAACGACTGCGGCAAGGACGGAGGTGAGCGCGTCGCCGCCCATCTCGTAGGGCGGGTCGGCCAGGACGATGTCGAAGGGTCCGGAAACGTCGGTCAGGGTACGTGGGATCTCGCCGGCGACGACCGTGACCCGGTCATGCAGGCCGGTCGCCTCGAGGTTGGTCGCGATCGCCTGCAACGCCTTCGGCCACCGTTCGACGAGGACGGCGTGTGTGGCTCCACGGGACACAGCCTCGAGACCGAGGGCGCCGGAGCCGGCGAACAGGTCGAGGACCGCTGCGGTGTGCAGCCGGGTCTGCAGGCTCGAGAACAGGGCCTCCTTGACGCGATCGGTGGTGGGGCGGACCCGATCGCCGCGCGGCGCGACCAGTCGCCGACCCTTTGCGCTCCCGGCGATGATCCTCATCCGGGTAGGTCGTGCGGCAGTCCGCTGCGGTCGATCTCGAACGCCAGCATCAGGGCGCGTTCCTCGAGCGCGCTGTAGCGGCCGCTCGGACCGGCATGCCCAGCACCGAGTTCGGTACGCAGCAGGATGGGCTCGTCCCCCGTCGTGACCTCGCGGAGTCGGGCAACCCACTTCGCCGGCTCCCAGTACCCCACGCGCGGGTCGTTCAGCCCTGCGGTGACAAGCAGCGCCGGGTACGACTCGGCGCGGATGTTGTCGTACGGCGAGTAGGACCGGATGACGGTGAACGATGCCTCCTCGGCCGGATTGCCCCACTCCTCGTACTCCGGGACCGTGAGGGGCAGCGTCGGGTCGTACATCGTGTTCAGAACGTCGACGAACGGGACGACGGCAACCGCCGCGGCGACGAGGTCGGGACGCAGATTCAGGGTCGCCCCGACCATGAGTCCGCCGGCCGAGCCGCCCTCGAGCACGAGCCGGTCGCGGCTGGTCCACGACTGCGCCACGAGGTGATCGGCACAGGCGACGACGTCGCGGAACGTGTTCGGCTTGTTCACGAGCCGCCCAGCCTCGTACCAGGCCCGACCCATCTCGCCGCCGCCCCTGACGTGGGCAAGCGCGACGATCCCACCGCGGTCGAGGTAGGACAGCCTCCACGACTTGAAGGTCGGGTCGGTGGAGACCTCGTAGGCGCCGTAGGCGTACAGCAGGCACGGTGCGGTGCCGTCGACAGGCGTGTCCCTGTGAGCCACGACCGAGATCGGGACCTGCGTGCCGTCGTCGGACGTGGCCCACAGGCGGGTCGTCACGTACTGCGCCGGGTCGTAGCCGCCCGGCACCTCGTCCTGCTTGATCGTCTCGCGCGCACCGGTGTCGAGGTCGACGTCGATGGTCGTGAGCGACGTCGTCAGCGACGTGTAAAGGATCCGCAGGACGCGGGTGTCGGCCTGCGGGTTCGGGCCGACCGCTGCCGTGTAGACGTCCTCGGGCATGTCGAGGACCCCGTGGTCGAAGCCGTCGTTGTCGACGACGCGCAGTTGGGTCCGCGCCTCGGTGCGCTCCGACACGACCACATGGGTCGCAAAGGCGTCGGCGTCCTCGACTCTTACCCCGGGCCGGTGGTCGACCAGAACCTGCCAACTGTTGCGACCGGGGGTCTCGACCGGCGCCGTCATGACCTGGAAGTCGACGGCCTGGCCGGCATTGGTCACGATGATCAGGGGCCCGCCCCCGTGGTCGACGTGGTACTCGACCCCTGGGTCGCGGGGGGCGACGACCGTCGGCAGCGCCGTCGGGTCGTGCGCGTCGATCAGGTGGACCTCGCTGGTCGTGCGCGAGCCCATCTGGATCGTGACGAAGTCGCGCGACCGCGTCATGGACAGACTGGTCCAGAACCGCTCGTCGTCTTCGCGCAGCAGCAGGGCGTCGTGCTGGTCGGATCGCAGGACGTGGCGACGCACCTCGTGCGGGCGCCACGCGTCGTCAGGAACCAGGTACAGCAGCGCGGATGCGTCGCTGTGCCACGCCAACCCGTAGGTCGCCCGCCCCGTGACCGTGCGTTCGTCGCCGGTGGCCAGGTCGCGGATCCGGAGTTCGAAGACCTCGGCGCCTGACGTGTCCACGAGGTAGGCGAGCAGGCGATGGTCGGGGCTGACCGCGGCGCCGCCGAGCGACAGGTAGTCGTGGCCCTCCGCGAGTTCGTTCATGTCGAGGATGACCTGCTCGTCGGCGGGCGGGTCGCTGGGGTCGATCGGGAAGCGGCGGTCGGCATCACCGACCGGGCGGCGGCACTGGACCGGGTACTGCTGCCCCTCCAGGATCCTGGTGTAGTACCACCAGTCATCACGGCGGATCGGTGCGCTGGCGTCACTCTCCTGCATGCGGGCCTTGAGTTCGGCGAAGACCCGTCTGCGCAGATCCTCGATGGGGCCCAGGACCTCGTCGGTGTAGGCGTTCTCGGCCTCGAGGTGCGCTTTCACCCCGGGATCCTCGCGATCGCGCAACCAGCCGTAGGGATCCTCGAACGACTCGCCGAAACGCTCGACGGTGACCGGGTTCCTGGCGGCGACGGGTGGCTTTGTCACGTGACCCTCCGGGTGGCGGACGAGGGAGCCTACGGGCGGGGCGTTCAGCCGGTGTGGAGCGCGTCGAGTTCGTCCAGTCCACCCTGGTAACGCCGCAGGACCTCGCGTCGCAGGTCGGGATGGCCCACCAGGTCGGGGTCGTCGTCGATGATGGCCAGGGCGAGTTTGCGCGTCTGCCCGATCACGGCACGGTCACGCTGCAGCCGGGCGAGCTTCAGGTCGGGCAGCCCCGACTGCCGCTGGCCGAACAGCTGACCCTCGCCGCGCAGATCGAGGTCGACGTCAGCGAGGGCGAACCCATCCGTCGTGTCGACGATCGCCTGCAGGCGGCTGACGGCCTCGTCGGTCGTGGGGTCGGCGAACAGCACGCAGTAGGACTTGTCCCCGCCGCGTCCAACGCGACCGCGGAGCTGGTGGAGCTGGCTGATCCCGAACCGATCCGCGTCCTCGATGATCATGACGGTCGCCGTCGGCACGTCGACGCCGACCTCGATGACGGTGGTCGCCACGAGCACGGCGGCCTCACGGGACCGGAAACGGCTCATCGCCGCGTCCTTGTCCGCTGACGACATTCGGCCGTGGACGAGTTCGACGGTCAGGTCGGGAAACACCTCGTCGCGGAGCCGTTCGAACTCGGCGGTCGCCGCCGTGGCGGCGATCTCGTCCGACGGGTCGACGAGCGGGCAGACCACGTACGTCTGGAACCCCGCGGCCGCCTGTTCGCGGACGAAGTCGTACAGCCGCTCGCGTCGTGCATGCTCGGTCGGCGTGATCAGCTGGGTCACGATCGGTTTTCGGCCCGGTGGAAGCTCGTCGAGTTCGGTGACGTCGAGGTCGCCGTACAGCGTCAGGGCGAGCGATCGTGGGATCGGCGTCGCCGTCATGACCAGAACGTCCGGCATCACATCGGGGTGTCCCTTGTCGCGCAACTGCACCCGCTGGGACACGCCGAACCGGTGCTGTTCGTCGATGACCACGACGCCGAGGTCGGCGAAGCGCACGCCCTCCTCGAGGAGCGCATGCGTCCCGACGACGATGTCGACGTCGCCGGACAGCAGTTCGGCGAGGATCCGGCGTCGTGACTTCGTCGGTGTCGACGAGGTCAGCAACTCGACCCTGACGCCGTCGAGGACGTTGACGCCGAGCGGCGCCAACTGCTCGGTCAGCGTGCGGTGGTGCTGCTCGGCGAGCACCTCGGTCGGAACCATCAGCGCGGCCTGCCGCTGCCCGTCGACGGCGCACAGCATCGACCAGATCGCGACGACCGTCTTGCCGGACCCGACGTCGCCCTGCAGCAGCCGGTGCATCGGTCGCTGCTTGCCGAGATCCTTGGTCAGCGCGTCGAGGGCGCGGCGTTGCGCCCCGGTCGGTTCGAACGGCAGCGAGTCGATGTAGCGGTCCGCGAGCCCGCCATCGATCGGTGCGTTGTCCAGGCCGACGACGTCCGCCTCGAGACGGTGACGACGCCACTGCAGTCCCAGTTGCAGCGTGAACAACTCGTCGAACACGAGCCGTTTGCGGGCCGCCTTGGCCGTCGGCATGTCGTCGGGCAGGTGGACCCCCCGCATCGCGTCGTCGAGCGCGAGCAGGTCCTGTTCGTCGAGCACGACCTCGTCGAGGTAGTCGACGAAGAGCGGCAACTCGTCGAGTGCGGCCTCGATCCAGGTCGACAGCTTCCATGACGGAACGGACTCGGTCGCCGGGTAGATCGGTAGCAGGCGGCGGTGCTCGATCCCGTCCGCCGCCCCGGCGGCATGCACCCCGCGCCCGAGGGACTGGACCTCGGGCATCGTCAGTTTGTGGGCGCCACGGAAGCTGTCGACCTTGCCCGAGAACGCGGCCACGGTGCCCGGCTTCAGACTGCGTTCCCGCCAGTCCTGGTTGAAGAAGGTGACGGCGAAGGTCTGGCCGCGTTCGGTCCGTACGACCGCCTCGCTGATGACGAGGCGCGTGCCACCCCCCCGGCCCCCTTTGCCCCCCTTGCCGCCCTTCCCCCGGCGCTGGGTGATCCTGCGTTCCCACGACTCGACCGTCCCGACGAGGGTCGCCGGCTGCCCGATGACCACGTCGGTGAGGTCGGCGAGTTCCCCGAGGTCCTGGTACCGGCGTGGGTAGTGCTCGACGAGGTCGCGCACCGTGACGACGGACAGCCCCGTCGCGAGGTTCTTCGCGAAACGTGGGCCGACGCCTTCGACCGCCGATGCGGAATCGTCGAGCCGCAGCGCCCCCACGTCACTCGGCTCCGACGATATAGCGGGCCGGTCGCTGCCCGCCGTCGAGGATGTCGACCTCGGCGCCGTTGCACGCCTGCTCGACGGCGGCCGCGGCACGGCTGGACTCGTCGGGATCGACGCCGTCCCCGACGAGGACCGTGACGACCTCGGGCCCGTCGGCACACAGGTGGGTGACGAGGTCCGCCAGCGCCGCGACCGGGTCGTCGTGGAAACCGACGACGTTGGTGCCGGCGACGACGAGGTACTGGCCCTGCGCGACGGTGCCCGCAGGGGTGTCCGCGTCGCGGACGGCGGCGACGACCTCGCCGGGGCGGACGTCACCGGCGGGAGCGCGCAGGTCGTTCGCGACTCCGCCGTCGGCATCGACCATCGCGAGCGCTGCCAGCACCGCAGGGACGGAGGTCGCCTCGGCGACGACCTCGACGTCGAGGCCCTCCTCCCGCGCGAGCTCGGCGGCCTTCGACGCCGTCGGCACGGCGTTGCGGTGCCCTGGCAGGATGGCGATGCGGTCGGCGTGGACCCGGTGAACCGCGTCGACGAGGTCGGCAACGGTCGGCAGGTTCCCGGCCGTGCCGTCGACGACGACGGCGCCGTCCTGCCTGGCCAGCTCAGCGAGGCGCCGTCCCGGCAGGACGGCCACGACGCCGAAGCCTCGGTGCGGCCGAGTCGCGTCCGCGGCGGCCTCGGCACCGGGCTGGACCCGCAGGTGTGCGATCTGGTCGGCGAACGAGGTGACCTGGACGCGGAAAACGTGCCCATGCTGCGAGCCGACCTCGACGGCGGGGCCGATGTCGTTGGTGTGGACGTGCACGTTCAGCAGGCCGCCGCAGGCAACGACGACCACCGAGTCGCCGATCCCCTCGAGGTCGCGGCGGACGGCAGGCGCCACGTCGTCGTCGGCCTCGAGCAGGTACTGGACCTCGAAGCCGTAGTCCAGCGAGCCCGACTCGCGGTGGACGACGTCCCCGTCGACGCGCCGGACCGGCGGCGGGTGCGGGGCCGGGGCGTCCTCCCCCGCCACGAGGGCACGCACGGCGCCGAGGGCGACCTCGAACCCGCGCGCGCCGGCGTCGACCACGCCGGCCATGCGGTTTTCCTCCAGTTGGTCGCGTGTGGCGGCCACGGCCTTCTCGGTGGCGGCGAGCGCGGCATCGAGGACCGCCAGCAGGTTCCCGTCGTCGGCGACCACCCCGGCGGCGGCGTCCATGGCTGACAGGATCGTGCCGCCGACCGGTTCGGCGACGGCCTCGTACGCGAGGTCGCGCGCCCTGCACAGGACCGGGATGGCGTCCGCCGCGGTCAACGCGTCGTCGGCGAGCCGCTCGCACAGGGCCCTGATCACCTGGCTGAAGATGACGCCGGAGTTGCCGCGGGCGCCGAGGACGGCCCCGCGCCCGGCGGCCTGGCACGGGGGCGTGTCGGCGTCCGCGTCGTCGAGCGCGTCGAGTGCCGACCGGACGGTGAGCAGCAGGTTGGTGCCGGTGTCGCCGTCCGGGACCGGGAAGACGTTGAGGGCGTCGATCTCGTCGCGGGCCGCCGCGAAGGCCGCCTCGAGACCTCGCAGGATCGCGGGCAGGTCGTCGAGCACGAGGCGTTCGCGAACGGCGTCCACGCGGCGGCAGCTCCTCCCGAGGCCGGAGGATCGAGCCTAGCCAGACGGTCGGACATCTCCCCGGCGTAGGCTCGCGCCGCCGAGCGGCTGGAGGGCCACCGTGCTGACGATCCATCACATGTCCGGGGACACCGTGCGCACGATCGCCCGCGCCGACATCGCCGACGCGCGCCGCGGCGGCGGGTGGCTGTGGGTGGACCTGGCGGACCCGACCGACGACGAGGAGACGATCCTCCACGACCTCGGCCTGCACGAGATGGCGATCGAGGACATGCGGGAGGACCGCCACCTGCCCAAGCTCGAGTCCTACGCCGGCGGCGAGATCGCGATCGTCGTCCACGGCATGCGGGTCGACCAGGTGGCCGACGAGCTTCAGACGATCGAGCTGGACATCTGGCTGGAGCGTGACCTGCTGGTGACCTTCCACGAGGAGGCGCTGACGTCGATCGACGTCGTGACCCGGCGGCTGGACCGGGTCGGGCTCGGGCCGCACACCGCATCGCCGGTGCGGATGCTCCACCTGATCCTCGACACCATGAACGACGTGTTCGTGCCGTTCGTCGAGCACGTCGAGCGGCGGATCGACGTCATCGAGGACGACCTGCTGTCCACGCCAACCCAGGAGACCCGCCGCGACATCTACCGGCTGCAGCGCGACGTGATCCAGCTGCGGCGGGCCGTGGTGCCGCAGGCCGAGGTCATCCGCCGGCTCGGTCGCGAGACCGTCGGCCTCATCAGCGAGGACGAGCAGGCGCTGTTCCGCGACATCTACGACCACCTGTACCGGATGGCCGAGCTGTCGGACTCGTACCGCCAGCTGCTGGACTCGGCGATCGACTCGTACCGGTCGAGCAAGGATTCCGAGGTCAACGACATGCTGCGGATCCTGACCCTGATCTCGGCGCTTCTGCTGCCCATGACCGTGATCACCGGCATCTACGGCACGAACTTCGACTACATCCCCGAGTTGGACTGGCCGCCCGGGTACTTCGTGATGTTGGGGGCCTTCGTCGTCATCACCGTCACCATGCTGCTGTGGTTCCGGCAGCGTGGCTGGATCGGCCGGTCGGCAGAGCGGGAGGCGGCCCGGCGGCGGTCGGCGCTGGCGGTCGCTCTGGACGTGCCCGTGCTGGGCACCGTCCTGAAGGTCCCGGTGCGAAGTGTCCGGGCGGTGACGCGCCGCCGAAACGACGATTGACGCCCCGAGTGTGCGGCGCATGGGGCAAACGGGTACAGTTGCGCGACGTGCCGCCCGTGTGGCGGCATCCGTGTATCTACCCACCAACCTCCAAGCAGCCTCCCGACGAGCCGTTGAGTGACGCGTGCTCGAACGACAAAGGAGCCGATGATGGCCTCGCACTGCGAGATCTGTGGCAAGGGCCCCTGGTTCGGCAAGCAGGTCAGCCACTCGCACCGCCGCTCGAGCCGCCGCTGGAACCCAAACATTCAGCGCCTGAAGGTCCTCAAGGACGGCCGTGTGCAGCGCGTCGATGTCTGTACGTCGTGCCTCAAGGCCGGCAAGGTCCAGCGCGCCCCCGTGAAGGCCTGACCCCGAGGGACCGATGATCGCCGCCTACATCCTGATCCAGACCGACATGGGTCGGTCGGCGGATGTGGCCGCGGCGGCCGCCAAGGTCGCAGGGGTCGTCGCCGCCGACGACGTGCTCGGCCTGTACGACGTCATAGTCCGAGCCGAGGCATCCGACGTGGACGCGCTCGGCCGGATGATCGCCGGGGACATCCAGACGATCCCCGGTATCGAGAGCACGCTGACGTGCACGGTCGTGCGCCTCTGATCATGATCTGGGGCGAACCCGATCACGGGGCGAAGTTCGCCTCGACGTCCGCGGCCTGCATCGCCAGTTCGAGCAGGCGGTCGACCAACCGCGGGTAGTCCAGCCCCTCCGCTTCCCACAGGCGCGGGAACATGGAGTTGGGGGTGAACCCCGGGATCGTGTTGATCTCGTTGAGCCACAGGTGGCCGGACGCATCGAGGAAGAAGTCGATCCGTGCCATCCCGCGGCAGCCGATGGCCTGATACGCGCTGCGTGCGACCTCGACGATCGTCTCAGCGACCTCGTCGGGGATGTCGGCAGGGACGGTCAGCACCGAGTCGTCGAGATACTTGGCCTCGAAGTCGTAGAACTCGTGGCTCGGGCGGATCTCGCCGGGGGCGGTCACCTCGACCTCCTCGTTGCCGAGGACCCCGACCTCGAGTTCACGGGGCTGGTCGAGACCCTGTTCGACGATGACGACCCGGTCGTAGCGGAACGCCTCGGCGAGTCCCTCCGTGAGTTCGTCGCGGTCGTGCGCCATCGTGATCCCGATGGACGAACCCTGCCGGGCGGGCTTGGTGAAGATGGGATAACGCAGGGCGGCCTCTATGTCGTCGAGCAGGCCGTGCTGGTCCTCGTCGTAGCGGGCCTTGCGGACCGGCAGGTAGGCGACCTGCGGCAGCCCACGGGCCTTGAACGCCTGCTTCATCGCCCGTTTGTCGACACCTACGGACGACGACGTGACGTCGGCTCCGACGTAGGGCACACCGACCGTGGCCAGCATGCCCTGGACCGTGCCGTCCTCGCCATACGGGCCGTGCAGGACGGGGAAGGCGACGTCGATGGTGCCGAGGTTCTCGACCGAGCCGTCATCCTGCAGTCGGACCAGATGTGCGCCTCCACGACCTCTGACCAGCGCAACGGCCGGTCCGTCGTCGTCGACGCTGGGCAGGGGTTGGCCTGGCGCGGCCTGGATGTCACCGTCGGACAGGACCCAGCGACCGTCGCGCGTGATGCCGACGGCGACGATGTCGAACCGGTCGCGGTCGATGGCGGCGAGCACGGAACGGGCCGACAGGCAGGACACTTGGTGCTCCGAGGAACGCCCGCCGAACAGGATCAGCACACGCGGTCGCGGCACGTCGCCTCCAATGGGTGAGGTGGTCGGGGCAGCGTAATGGCCGGATCCCCGCGGTCCGCGCGGCCGTTCGGCCGGTCCCGATGTCCGTCCGGCAGGACCCCTTCATTAGCCTGCTGAGCCGACGGTGCAGACCCGACCGCCCATCCCGGAGGAACCACCCATGGCAGAGATCAACTTCGAAGGCCGCGTCGCCGTGGTGACCGGCGCCGGCGGCGGGCTCGGCCGCAGTCACGCGCTGACGCTGGCCAAGCGCGGTGCCAAGGTCGTGGTCAACGACCTCGGTGGCAGCCGGGACGGCACGGGCGCGGGTTCCGAGATGGCCGACGCGGTGGTCAAAGAGATCGAGGACGTCGGTGGCGAGGCCGTCGCCAACTACGACGGCGTGCACACCTGGGATGGCGGCGAGGCCGTCGTCCAGACCGCTCTGGACACCTGGGGCCGCATCGACATCGTCATCAACAATGCCGGGATCCTCCGTGACGTGTCCTTCAGCAAGATCGAGGAGGCCCAGCTCGACGCCGTGCTGAAGGTGCACCTGTACGGCGGCTTCCACGTCGCCCGTGCCGCCTGGAACCACATGCGTGACGCAGGGTTCGGCAGGGTCATCAACACGTCGTCCGCATCGGGCATCTACGGCAACTTCGGCCAGTCCAACTACGCCGCCGCCAAGATGGGCCTCGTTGGGCTGACCCGCACGCTGGCCATCGAAGGCGCCAAGTACGGCATCACCGCGCACGCGATCGCCCCGGTCGCCGCGTCACGGATGACCGAGGACATCATGCCGCCGCAGCTCCTCGAGGTCCTGCAGCCCGAGCCCGTGTCCCCACTGGTCGCCTACCTGGTGTCCGACGAGTGCACGGACACCGGGATGATCTTCTCGGTAGGCGGCAACTACATCGCCCGCGTCGCCATCCTCGAAGGCGAAGGCGCGACCTTCGACGAGGGCTACACGCCCGAGGACGTCGCCGGCAAGTGGGACCAGATCGTCAAGCTCGGCGACGGCGCCGTCGAGTTCAAGAACGGCGGCATGGAACAGGTCGGCAAGATCGTCCAGGCCCTGGGCATCGAACTCGGCTGACCCCACCAAGGCGATGTGAGTACGTCCAGGCGATGTGAATCTGTTCCATATGTGGGACGGATTCACATCAATCGGACGTACTCACATCAGGTGGTGGGGTCCATGCCGTAGATCTCGGGCTTGGCTTCTCGGGACATGAGGGCCTTGACCATGTCCGAGGGGGCGACGCCGTCGTGGACCACGGCGACCACGCCTTCGGCGATCGGCATCTCGACGTCGGCGTCCTGCGCGATGCGCAGGATCGCCTCGGACGACTTGACCCCTTCGGCGACCATGTTCATCTGCGAGATGATGTCGTCGAGGCTCATGCCCCTGCCGAGTTTCTCGCCAACCGTCCGGTTGCGGGACTTCGGCGAGGTGCATGTGGCGACGAGGTCGCCGACGCCGGCAAGCCCCGAGAACGTCAACGGCTGCCCGCCCAGCGCCACGCCGAGGCGCTGCATCTCGGCAAGCCCACGCGTGATGACGGTTGCCTTGGTGTTGTCGCCGAAGCCCATGCCCTCGGCGATCCCTGCGGCCAGCGCGATCACGTTCTTGACGGCGCCGCCGATCTCGACCCCGATCTTGTCCGGATTCGTGTAGACGCGGAAGTAGGGGGCCATGACCGCGCCCTGGACGCGTTCGGCCCGCTCGAGGTCCGGTGACGCGGCCACCGTCGCGGCGGGCAGGCGCTGGGCGCACTCCTTGGCGAGGTTCGGCCCGCTGACCACGACGACGCGGTCGGGATCGCAGGCGAGGCCGTCCGCGATGACCTGTGACCCGAAGCGCAGCGTCTCGACGTCGACGCCCTTGATCAGGCTGGCCAGAGTGGCGTCGGCCTCGATGTGGTCCCCCCAGGCCCGTAGTTGCTGATCGATGCCGATCGACGGGACGGCCAGCACGACCACGTCGGCGCCGGCCAGCGCCTCAGCCGGATCTGCCGTGGCCCGCACCCCGTCGGGCAGATCGATGTCGGGGAGGTAGCCCTGGTTGCGGTGGTCGGTGTTGATCTCGTCGGCGACATCCTGACGCCTCGCCCAGAGACGGACCTCCTCGCCCGTGTCACAGCACATCAGCGCGAAGGCGGTGCCCCACGACCCGGCACCCATGACGGCAACAGCGGACATCGACGATCTCCCGGAACAGGCTCCGGCCCCGACGCTAGTGCGTCGCGGGACGACCCGTAGTCTGGGCGAATGTCCATCGTCACGATCGTCCCCCTCCGCTCCCCCGGCCTCGGCAAGACCAGACTGGCCGACCGTCTGGACGCCGACGAACGGGCGGGGCTGGCCGGCGCCATGTTGGCGGACGTCGTCGCTGCCATCCGCGGCTGCGGTCTGGAGCGGGTCGTCCTGGCCGCATCCGGACCCGGAGCGGTCGCCGCCGGCGCCGCGCTCGACCTCGAGGTGGTCGTCGATCCTCCCGACGTCGGAACGCTCGACCACGCCATCGAGCACGCCCGCGTGGCGTGCGGCGGCCAGCAGGACGTGCTCGTCGTCCAGGCGGACCTACCGGCACTGACGGCCGATGACGTGGCTGCCGTGCTCGCTGCCGACGCGGCGGTCGTGGTCGCCCCTACCGACGACGGAGGGACGAGCGCGTTGCTGCGCCGCCCGGGCGGCGTCATCGACACACGTTACGGTCCCGACTCAGCGCGGCGACACGTGGACGGGGCGAAGGCCGCGGGGATCGAGGTTGTCGTGGTCGGGCGCGCGGGCTTTTGCATGGACGTCGACACCGCGGCGGACCTCAGCAGAATGTCTACGACTTTGAGTATCGGCGCAGCAACGGCTGACTTCCTGAAGGAGAACCCAATGTTCGATGCCCCTCGAGGTCACGAGAATGATCGTCGGCGGTAGATCCCATAGCGCACGCCTCAGTTCGGGTTCTCGGGTGGTCCCGGAAGAATCCGCATTGGCTCGCCCTCCGACACTTCAACGCTCGGGCCGAGCAACTCCTGCAGACGGTCGAGGTCATCGGCACTCCCGGAGGCCGTCACTGCGACCACGTTCCGCACGACGTCTGGGCCTACCGTGTAAATGATGAAACCCTGGTCTGCCAGCCAGTCCATTCGAGCCGTGATCCATCGCACCCTCGCCTCGAGTTCGGTAAGCGAGTGGCGAACGGGCTGCGTTCGGATTGACGCGCCGAGCAGAGACTCGGCCTCAGCCAGTGATCGCGCACCCAACTCTGTACCAGTTGCGACACCTACGACCCACGAGCCATCGAGCCGACGCCACAGGCCTCCGAAATCCGGGCCTAACGTTGCCTTGAGGTACGCCATCGTTTCTTCGATCGGATCGTGTCGATCACCGAGCCCATCGCTGGCATGGAAGGCTCCCTGAGCCTGAACCCCTTCGGGAGCAGCCAACGGACCGTTACAGCTGACCAAGAGACAAGAGAACATCACTGTCCAAGACAAGCTGACTCCCAGCCGACGACTCACGCGTAGAGTCTCACGATTCCTCACGGATACGTTGTCCTGACGGTGACACCGAGGCGTGACTGCACACGTTGGATCGGCGTGTATGACATTCGGGCGTTTGCGTTGCCACATGGGACGCCACCGCCGCTGACGAGCCCGTACGCCGTCGACGCGTAGAAGACCGGGGAGCCCGAGTCTCCCGGCTCAGCACAAACGCTGGTAAACGTCTGTCCGGTCAGTGTCGCGACGAAGTTCCCCTGTTCGTCGTGCATGTTCACGGTTACCCCGGTGTTGAGGATCCGCCCGCAGGTGTACCCGGTGGTCACACCTGCCTTGCACAGATACTCATTGACGTACTCCGCCGTCGCAGATTTGATCGAGCGGATAGGCCGCAGGCGGTCGCTCTCCGTGGCGTAAACGTAGTTCGTCGACTTCCAGAGATTCGGGTTCTGATCGACCGCTGCTGCGTCTGTGTCCCCAGTCCCCCCGTCGGGAAACCGTCGGTACCGGACTGGGCCAAGAAGTACCCCATTGTGGGTGATGTTCTCGTTCAGTCGGTAGCAGTGGCCGGCAGTCAGCAACAAGGGAATACTCACCTTCTTTGCCTCGAACCCCGACGTGCATGTGTAGCCGCTCGGACCAATGAGCCGCACGCCACCTCGCATCTCTGGGACACATGCCTCTCTACTGGCGCAGGTCTGGATGGGGACCTGAGCAGCGATGATCGGCTCGGACTCCTGCATTTCGATGAGATCCGAGTTGCCGATGGCTTGGACGGCCTCGGGCGTGATCTCGTCAAGGGCGACCGCGACCGCATTGCGCCGCACGTCGATACCCGACCAATGAATGACGATGCCTTGCTCTCTGAGCTGATCCATCCTCACGACTACCGCGTCGAACTCAGCCTTCAACTCGCGCATTGAGTATTCAACGGACTCCAGACGGAGGCTACCCGGCGCCTCAGCCAATGCCTCGACCTGGCCGCCGACTGCTGAAAGATCGGTCGTTGCGAAGGCCAGGACCACTTCGTCCGAGTCGATGTCTAGCCAGCTTCCTGCCCACAACTCCGGGAACAGAACCTCTCCGCTTGCCGCAAACCGCGCTGCGTCTCGCAGGACCGCATCGTCGCCGACGTCTGGATCGCTCATACCGCCGTCCGAGGCCCACCCCGGCAAACCGACGGCGAGCGCGGCGATGATCAGGATCAGGACGCTGACGACGTAGCCGGACCGTCGGGTTCGTGAACCGCTCAATTCAGGACTCCTTCATCTGTGCAGGACGGGTCAAGGCCCGAAGACGTGGACGCTTCCGCGGGTGCTACGTGCACTACGCCGAACACGCCAACGTGTTAACAGCGGTCCCCGAACCTGGCCGGCAAACGCACACTCCCGTGCGGCTCACGCATCTCGCACAAAACACGCCGTAACGGATCGCCCCTTCATCCGTACTCCCTTACGGGGGGTAATCCGAGGGGCGGCGATGCACAGAGATGAACGGGGTGACGTCCACTGTCACCACCAACGGTCAGCCCAGCTTGCCAGACTTCAAGAGTCGGCCTGGCGACACCTCACAAACGTCTTGGGGACGAATGGTGGTGTTCATGGCTCCGAGGACGCCGTGGGTGAAGCCTTCGCTCGCGGTCTTACGTCACTGCCTTCGGGTCTCTCGGACGATCAGGCCACTGCCTGGCTGTACACCGTGGCGAGAAATTGCCTGACAAGCGACTTCCGTGGCACGAGCCGCCTTCGTTCGGCACTGTCCATGGTGGTGATCGACCGTCCCGTCGTGATGGCCGCGGACGAGGACGACACACTGGTCACCGTGAACGAGGTCCGCGACATCCTGACACAATTGAGTCCTGACGATGCCGATCTCCTCATTGCTCGGTACGTCTGGAACACCCCAGTCCGCGAGATCGCAGACCGCAGAGGGATCACGGTCGAGTCCGCCCGCGTGGCCATCTCGCGCGCTCGGCGGCGGTTTCGTGAACGGCACCTGATGTCCCGGTCGTGATCGGGACGCTCATGGGCGCGGCTACGCTGCCGCCGGCCACGACGTGAGGAGAGGCCCCGCATGCCTCAGGGGACAGTCAAGAGTTGGGATCCGGACACCCACCGGGCACGACTGCTCGACGACAGCCTGCACGAGCTCGCTGTGGACGCCGAGGCATTCGCCGCATCGGGTCTGCTCGAACTCCGCATCGGGCAGCGTGTCCGTTTCGAGCTCGAGAAGGACGGCGACAGCGAGCGCGTCACCAACCTCAACATCGTCTCGCTCTGACCCCGGACGCTCCGGCGATGTCAGGCCGCGGGTAGCTGCTCGAGGACGAAGGCGGTCCTTGCGAGGATCCCCCGACCGTGCGGCAGGCCGCTTTCGTCCGCCCACGCGCGGGTTGACTCGAGCGCCTCGCGCAACTGCGCCGCCGCGTCGGTCGACTCGCCACCGAACTCGGCGATCGCCGCCGAGGCGATCTTGTCGGCATCGAGGTCCACCAGCTCCTTCACGATGCCGTCGGGGTCCGGTACGTCACGCCAGGCCAGCGCGCACGCTGCATTGAAGGCCTCGGACTCGAAATCGCCCGCCGAGGCGATCACCGCGAGGTGCATCAGCGCCTTGGCTGACAGTCGGTCCTGGTCGGCGACGGCCCTGACGATCGGGGCGTAGTCACCGAGGTCGCCGTCGTCGAACAGGGGGGCCTTCAGCGCCACGAACTTTGCCCGGACACCAACGTTGACATGCACCTCGAGGTCATCGGGCAGGTCGCCGTCCTCCTGCAGTGCCGACAGCAGCTTCGCGGCCCCCCAGTAGGCGTCGGGTTCTTCGTCACGGATCGACGACGGGACAGCCAGTGTCTTGCGCGGCTCGACGGTGTAGGTCACCAGCCCAGCACCGTGCTCGGGGACGTGCGTCCTTGCATGGTCGAGGTCGAGGTAGGCCGAGACCCTCTTGCCGTTGGCGAACATGCCGGGAGCGGCAGCGTCGAACTCACCTGGGGCGCCGAGCAGACCGGACAGGTCGGCCCTGGTGCGCAGCCCCTCCTCCTCGATCAGCGGAAGCCGCATCGGGGCCGTCAGGTGGTGGACGGACAGGCGAGCCACGGTCGGGTCCTTCGGCGTCGGTCAGGGCGCGGCAGCGTAGCCGTGCAGGCCCGACGGGCGTCCGGGCGGACCGTCCGGAGCGTTCTGGTCGAGGGGGCTCAGCGACCCAGGGAGCGGTCGACCTCGGCTTCGAAGCGGCTCAACTGCGCCGAGGCGCGCCCGAGGTCCCGAGTGCCGGCATCGGAGACGGCGATCAGTTTGCGCTGCCATCTGGCACGTTGCTCGGCGGAGACGTTGGCGGAGTCGACCCGGTTGCGGAGATCCTTCAACCGCGTGTTGAACGCGAGGAACGCCGTCGCGTCCATCATCCCGTTCGAACCCTCGCCTGGCTCCACCCTGGCCCCTCCGGCACGTGCCGCAGCGTAGCCTCCTTCGGATCCCGACAGCTTCGGCGGACGCGTGCAGGAGGACGGCAGGCATCTCGGGTTGGCGGCGGGGTACACGACCCGGCCGGCGACCTGGGACGATGTCGGCCGCGTCACGGCCCTGTTCCGCACCTGCGAGCAGGATCGCCTTGGGCGCCCCGTGACGACGACCGAGGACATCCGGTACCGGTGGCTGTCGCTCGGCGGTTTCGAGGACACCCTTCTCGTGACCGATGAGGACGGCGGACTCGCTGCCTACGAGGAGTTCCACGAGGACCAGGACCCGTGGACCGACGGCCTCGACCTGTTCTTCGACGGTCGGGTCCACCCGGCGGCAACCGACCTCGGCATCGCCACGTGGCTGTTCGCCCGCGCCGAGGACCGGGCTCGCCGCGCGATGGGTGACGCCGGTGTCGCGCGGAGTGTGCTGCGCACGATCGTCGAGGATCTCGATGCCCCGGCGCGCGGGTTCTTCACGCGGCGTGAGTTCGTCGCCGTGCGCTTCCTGTTGCAGATGAGCCTCGCACTGGGGACACCGGTGCCCGCCCCGCGCTGGCCCGAAGGCGTGGCGGTGCGACATCCGGGCCCGGACGATGACGAGGCCGTCTGGCGGATCCACGAGGTGGCCTTCGCCGACCACGCCGAGCACATCCCGGTGACGCGCGGGGACTTCATGCGCGAACGCCTGGTGCGTGATCCGCATGCCGACCGGTCGCTGTGGTGGATGGCCGAGAGCATCGACGGCCCGGTCGGTGTCTGCCTCGCCAGGGCAGGGACCCCAGAGGCCCCTGGCCACGGCCACATCCGCGACCTCGCCGTCCATCCCGACTGGCAGCGGCGGGGCATCGGCCTCGCCCTGCTGCTGACCGCCTTCGACGGGTTCACCGCGCGCGGCCTGACGGCGGCCGACCTCGAGGTCGATGACGTGACGATGGGTGGCGCCGTCGCCCTGTACGAACGCGCCGGCATGCATGTGGCCCGCCGCACCGAGATCCTCGAGAAGCCGCTCGTGCTCTGACGCGCTACAGCGGCGGGGTGCCAGGCACCGGGAGGGGGGTCGTGTGGTCGCTGACCGATGGGTCGTCGGCGTCCGCCTGCTCGACGTCCTCGCGGCGGATCCCCAGCAGGAACAGGATCGCGTCGAGGTAGGGCACCGACAGCGACGTGTCGGCGGCTTCGCGCACGGCCGGCTTCGCGTTGAACGCGATCCCGAGACCGGCGGCCGCCAGCATGTCGAGGTCGTTGGCGCCGTCCCCGACGGCGACGGTCTGTTCCAGGGCAATCCCCTGTTCGGCAGCGACGTCGCGCAGCACCCTGGCCTTGCCGGCACGGTCGATGAGCGGCCCGACCAGCCTGCCGGTGAACCGGCCGTCAACCACCTCGAGCTGGTTCGCGGCCACGTGCCGGATCCCGAGGTCGGCAGCCAGCGACTCGACGATCGGCAGGAAGCCACCCGACACCAGCGCGACCTCGTAGCCGAGGCGGCGCAACGTGCGCACGAAGGTTCGGGCCCCGGCCGTCAACCGGACCTTCTCGCGGACCCGGTCCATCGCGTCGGCTGGTGTCCCGGCAAGACGGGCCACCCGTTCCTGCAGGCTCACGGCGAAATCGACGTCGCCGCTCATCGCCCGGTCGGTGACGGCCTTGACCTCGTCCAGGCACCCCGCCTCGGCCGCCAAGAGTTCGATGACCTCGTCCTGGATCAGCGTCGAGTCCACGTCGAGCACGACCAGCCGTTTCGCACGCCGTTCGAGGCTCTGCCGCTGGATCGCGACGTCGATCGAATGGGAGGCCGCGGCAACCATGAGGTTTGCCCGCATGACGTCCATGTCGCCGCCGGCCACGTCGAACTCGAAGGCCACCACCGGGTACCTGGCCAGCCGCTCGATCCGGTCGATGTTGCCACCGCCGTCGGCGATTGCCGTGGTGACCGCCCGCAGCGCGGAGGCCGTGAGCGGCGTGCCTATCACCGTCACCGCGAACTTCGAGACCGGCCCGCTCGGCTCGTGGTCGTCGACGATCTCGAACTCCACGTGCACGTCGGAGGTGAAGCCCCAGAACAGCAGTTCCTTGAGGACGTCGTCGCGGGCCGACACCCCGACGAGGATGTCCAGCGTCAGACGACCGCGCACGACGACCTGCTCCATGTCGTAGACGTGCACGTCAGCGGATGCGAGCACGCCGAGGACCCCGGCCGTGATGCCTGGCCGGTCCTGCCCGGACAGCCGGACGAGGATGGTGCGTCGGTCGCTCATCGCGGCGAGCCTATCGGCGCGCCAGCGTGACCTCGATGGAGGTTTCGGCCCGCTCCAGTGCCGTGATCACGTGACCTGTCGTGCCGAGCGCTCTCAGGTCCACAAGCCCCGGTACGGGGTCCTCGACACGCAGCGAGACTGCTTGATCCGAGACCCCGCCTGCGGTCACCTCGCGACGGGCGTCGGTGAGCAGCTCGATCAACCCCGCACCGTCCGCATCGATGGCGCCGTCGAGCCATGCCTGCATCCGGCCGACGACCTCGCGGATGGCGGTGCGGTTGCGATCGACGACCTCGGCCCAGAACGCGGGGTCGGAGGCGGCGACCCGCGTGGCATCGCGGAAGGACGGCCCGGCGATGAGGTCGACGGCCGCGCCCGCGCTGGCCGATGCCGTGGCATGCAGGCCGTACGCGAGCAGGTGCGGCACGTGGCTGACCGCGGCGACGAGCAGATCGTGCGTCTGCATATCGACGACGACGGGCCGAGCCTGCAGGTCGAGCACGAGCTCGACCACGTCCGCGAAGGCACCGAGGTCGACGTCGTCATGGGGGGTCAGCAACCATGCGGCACCCGCGAGCAGGCCCCTGCGTGCCGCCGCCCAACCGGAACGCTCGGTCCCCGCCATCGGGTGGCCGCCGACGTACCTGGCCGGCAGCGTCTCGGGCAGTCCGAGCGCGGTCGGCGACTTGACGCTTGCGACGTCCGTGACCGTGGCCGACGCATTCCTGGCGGTGACGTGCCCGACCGTCGTTGCCACCTCGCGTGGCGGGACGGCGACGACGACGAGGTCGGCGGCCCCCGCAACCTCATCGAGAGATGCGGCGGTCCGCACGCCGGCGGCCGCCGCACCAGCCATGTGGCCCGCATCCCTGTCGAAGCCGACGAGGTCGCCGCCACGGTCGAGCAGATCGAGGGCCAGCGACCCGCCGATCAGCCCCAGCCCGACGATCCCGATGGTCATCGCTGATCGCCGAGCCGCGCGAGGTCGTCGAGCGTCAGCGGCTTGCCCGCCAGTTCGCGGCCGCGGACCTGCCCCCAGCGCCGGTCTCCCTCGTCGAAGGTCCCGAGGTACTTGGCGGACTGGGTGGCCGCGAGCATGTCGGCCAGTGCTCCGCGGACCAGCGGATCGGCCGGTGACCCCTCGAACTCGATCAGGAACCCGTACATCCCGAGGGCCGCACCGAGCGGTCGCGACTGCAGCGTCGTCATATTGATACCCCGCGACGAGAACGCCGCCAGCAGTTCGCTGAGCGTCCCTGGCCGGTTGAAGCCAGGCACGACGAACAGCAGGGTCTGGGGGCGGGACACCCCCATCGCTGGGGTTCTGCTGACGGCGAGGAACCGCCGCACGGTGACGGGCCCGTCCCTATCGTCCTCGACGACGACGTCGGTCTCGCCCGTCACCACGAGGTCGGGCGCTCCGAAGACCAGGTGGTCGACGACCTCGGTGGCAACGCCTGCGCGGGTGTCCTCGAAGGGCACGACCGCGGCCTCGACGTCACCGGATTCGGCCAGCCGCATCGCCGCGATCGGGTCGTCGCAGGCGACGAAGGTCGCGTCGGGGAACAGCCGCTCGGCGGCCGCGCGACCGAAATCGTCGGCGGGACCCGAGTACGCTGCCTGCACGCTGGCTCCTTCGTCCGCTGACGCCGGACCCTAGTTGCACCGCCCAGTCGCTCCCCTGCCGGAACCGTTTCGGAGGCATCGTGGTCACGAGCAACCCGGCCGTCGCCGAGATCGGTGCCTACGCGCTCGAGGAACTGCGGCACCGCGTCGCGGCGATGCGTGTCGCGGGTGCCACGCTGTACGACTTCTCCATCGGCGACCCGGACGAACCGACGCCGGACTTCATCCGTCAGGCTCTGCTCGATGCCGTCGGGCCGGTGTCGCGGTACCCGACGAGTTACGGGCAGGCGGACCTGCGTGCGTCAATTGCCGGGTTCTTCGCGCGCCGCCATGGCGTGGACTGGCTCGATCCGGCGACCCAGGTGGTGCCGTCGGCCGGCAGCAAAGAGGCGATCTTCCACCTGCCGTTCGCGATCGTCGACCCGTCCGGCGAGCGCCGTCACGTGTTGTGGGGTGACCCCGGTTACCCCGTCTACGAGCGCGGTGCCATGCTGGCCGGCGGCGAGTCCGACCCGGTCGCACTGACCACGCAGGGCGGCTGGCGTCTGGACCTCGGTTCACTGGACGAGGATCGCCTGCGTCGTGCCTGCATCGTCTGGATCAACTATCCGCACAACCCGACCGGCGCCACCGTCGACGTCGGCTGGCTGCGCGAACAGGTGGCCATCGCCCGCGAGTACGACCTGCTGCTTGCCTCCGACGAGTGCTACCAGGAGATCTGGTTCGACGGGCCTGCCCCATCGATCATGGAAGCCGTCGACGGCGATCCGACTGGTGTGCTCGCCGTCGTCTCGCTGTCGAAGCGGTCGGGGATGACGGGGTACCGGTCGGGGGCGATCGTCGGGGACGCGGAGCTCATCGCCGTCCAGCGTGGCCTGCGTCCCAACTTCGGTACCGCGTCCCAGGACTTCGTGCAGGCCGCAGCAACCGCCGCGTGGGCCGACGACGAACACGTCGCGCGCCGCCGCGAGGTCTTTGCAGCCAAGCGCGACGTGGTGCTCGGGTTCCTGCGTGAGGCCGGCATCGAGGTTTCCGGCAGCGACGCCACTTTCTACGTCTGGTTCCGTGCCCCCGGTGGCGACGACGTCGCCTACGCCGAGGCCCTGCTCAGCGCCGGGGTCGTCGCGTCGCCCGGACGATCCTTCGGCCCCGCCGGTACAGGCTGGCTCCGACTCGCGCTGGTGCCGACGGTCGAAGGCTGCCGCGCAGCCACGGACGGCTGGCGCGACGCGATCGAGCGAGACGACCTCCCCAGAACTGACCGTCGAGTGTGCCGTTGAGCACGACATTTCATACCGAGCCGCACACTCGGCGGGGGGGTCTACGTGTCGGCCGGCTCGGCGCCCTCGACCATGCGGCCGACCTGGGCCACGCCGTACACGAGCGCGACGCCGACGACTGCCAGGAGGAGCACGATCGGCAGGTCGGCGGTCACGGGTGCCCCGAGCGCGGTGTCCCCCACACCATCCTCGCCCACGGGCCACGGCCACAGGACCCGGAGGGAGCCGGCCATCAGACCGACGAGGGCGGCGAGGACCCGGTCGTGGTGGTGTTCGAGGAGCCATTCCAGCAGTGTCGAGAACAGGGCGAGGCCGACGACGGCGCCCGCGAGGAAGACTGCTGCCAGCGCGATGTCGCGGTCGCTGATCGCGCCGATGATGGTCTCGTACATGCCCATGACCAACAGCAGAAACGACCCCGAGATCCCCGGCAGGATCATGGCGCAGATCGCGATTGCGCCCGCCACGAACACGATGAGGTACGAGGGGTCGTCGATGCGCCCTGACCGCAGCCCAAGCCCGAGGAAGGTGATGACGGCAGCGAGGACGGCGATCCCGAGGTGTTGCCCCGCTGGCTTCTTCAGCATCCTCGAAGCGATGACCACCGACCCCGCGACGAGGCCGAGGAACAGGGCCGACATCTGGACCGGGCGTTCCTCGAGCAGATGTTCCAACGCGCTCGCGAGCAGCAGGACCGCGCTGATGATCCCGAAACCGAGGGGCAGCAGGAATCGCCACCGGACCTCGCGCAACGCCGTCATGCCCGCGCGCACGTCACCCTTGAGGAACTGGCCCGCCGCGTGCGCGCCCCGTTGGATCTGCTCGACCAGGGTCTCGTAGATGCCGAGGACCAATGCGATGGTCCCACCGGACACGCCGGGGACGATGTCGGCCGACCCCATGAGGAAACCGCCGAGATAGGTCGGCAGGATCCGGGCGCGATGCTCCTCGGTGCTCACGATCCCCTCACGGGCGGCGTCCAACGAACGAGGGACAGAAGTGGTCGGCAACGGTAGCCCCCGTAGGCTGCGACCAACTGCAACCACCCTGTCCGCAAAGGAACCTTCGTGACAGACTCGATGTTCACCCCGCAGGCCGGCAACGCCGGCGACTCCCCCCCAGTGGGGGGAGTCGTGACCGAGGACCTGCGCGCAACAGTCGAGGCCGCCGCAGACACACCCGACGGCTGGAAGTCGGACGACGCGCGGACGGCCGTCCGCGAGACGCTGGAACTGCTCGACCGTGGGGAACTGCGCATCGCCGAGAAGAACGGCGTGTCCGGCGAGTGGGAGGTCAACACCTGGGCCAAGCAGGCCGTGCTGATGTTCTTCCGTCAGGCCGAGATGGAGACGATCGAGGTCGGTCCCTTCGAGTACTACGACAAGGTCCCGATGAAGACCGGATTCGAAGAAGCGGGGGTGCGGGTCGTGCCGCCGGCGACCGCCAGGTTCAGCGCCCACCTCGAGCGCGGCGTGATCCTGATGCCGTCGTACGTGAACGTGGGGGCCTACGTCGGGTCGGGGACGATGGTCGACACGTGGGCGACCGTCGGGTCGTGCGCCCAGATCGGCCGTCACGTCCACCTGTCCGGCGGCGTCGGCATCGGCGGCGTCCTGGAACCCCCGGGCGCCCGCCCGGTCATCATCGAGGACGGCTGTTTCATCGGGTCCCGCGCCATCGTCGTCGAAGGGGTCCTGATCGAAGAGGGCGCGGTGCTCGGTGCCAACACCGTCATCACCTCGTCCACGCCGATCATCGACGTGACGGGCGATGAACCGATGGAACATCGCGGCCGGGTCCCGGCCCGCTCGGTGGTCATCCCCGGGACCCGGGTGAAGGAATTCCCGGCAGGCAGCTACCAGTTGTCGTGCGCCCTGATCATCGGGCAGCGCAAGGAGTCGACCGACGAGAAGACCTCGTTGAACGACGCCCTGCGCGAGTTCGACGTGCAGGTCTGAAGTGGACAGAGACCGCGACGACCTGGTCCAGCGCTTGCTGGACCATTGCGCGTTGATGTGCGTGACCGGTGACGAGGGGCCGATCGCAGATGCGGTCGAGGCCACGTACCGCGGCCAGGGCCACCCGGTCGCGCGCATCGGCCACAGCGTCGTCGTCGGGGAACCCTCGGGTGACCGTTCGCTGGTCGTCCTTGTCGGCCACCTCGACGTGGTCGCACCGACCGATGACGACCGCGACCCACGTGTCGAATCCCGACCCGACGGCGACGTCGTCGTCGCACGCGGAACCTCGGACATGAAGGCCGGCAACGTCGTGGCCATGAAGTTGTTCGAGGAGGCTGTCGACTCGCCCTATGACCTGGCGCTCGTTCTGTACGCCGGCGAGGAAGGATCGGCTGACGGGAACGAACTGCGCTCGGTGCTGGCGGGCGTCCCCTGGCTGGGCGACGCCGCGCTGGCCGTCGTGCTCGAGCCGACCGACGGTCAGGTGCAACTCGGCTGCCTCGGCGGCCTGCACGCGACGCTGACGGTGCACGGCAGGCAGGCGCATTCGGCGCGCCCGTGGCACGGCGAGAATGCGCTCACGAAGGCCGGCGCGTTCCTGGCGGCGTTCCACGAACGCGAGCCGCTGGTCATCGAGGTCGACGGCATCGAGTACCGCGACGTCTGGTCGTTCACCCAGGCCTCGACGACGACCGGCAAGAACGTCATCCCCGGCCGGTTAGCGCTGAACCTCAACTTCCGGTTCGCCCCCTCTCGAGGCGTCGACGAGGCGACCAACGAACTGCAGCGGGTCGTCGATCGGGTCGCCCGCCAGACGGGCGCCGACCCGATCGACGTCGAGGTCGTGGACGTGTCACCGCCGGCCCCGCCACGGGCCTCGGACCCGATGGTTGCCGCGTTCGTCCGGACCGCCGGCGCCGAGGTCGCCGCGAAGCAGGCATGGACGGACGTCGCCCGCTTCGCCGAGATCGGCGTCCCCGCGCTCAACTACGGCCCGGGCCGGACCGACCAGGCCCACCAGCGCGGCGAGTTCGTCGAGGTCGACGCGCTCGTGGACGCCTTCGAGCGACTGGGCCGCTTCCTGTCCACTGCGGCGGGGTGAAACGAAGGAAGAGCAGGCCGTGTGCGGCCGACTCCTCTTCGTGTCTTGGGCTGGCTGGCTGGCTTGGTAGCCCCGAAGGGATTTGAACCCTCGTTACCGCCTTGAGAGGGCGGCGTCCTAGGCCGCTAGACGACGGGGCCAAGTGCAAGACGAACCCCGCGACAGGCGGGGCGTCGGCAGTGTAGTCACTGCAGCTCGGGGGGAAGGACTCGAACCCTCAATAACTGGACCAGAACCAGCCGTGTTGCCAATTACACCACCCCCGACCGGGGCGGCGCATGGTAACCAGTCGCCCTGCACCGCGCGAACCCACCCGATCAGGGTTGGAGGGCCATGGCAACGGGGAGAGCGGCGGCCAGCCGCTGCATGACGCGCTCGCGTGGCAGCAACTCGATCGACTCGAACAGCGGCGGACTGACCGATGACCCGGTGACGGCAACGCGGATGGGCTGGGCAACCTTGCCGAAGCCCATCTCCAACGTCTCGGACAGGCCCCGCAGGGCCTGCTCGATGGCCTCGGTGGTCCATTCGTCGAGGTCACCGAGGACCTGCTGTGCACCCTTGATCGCCTCGACGGCACCGGCCTTGCGGAAGACCTTCTCGGCAGATTCCTGCTCGATCTCGAGGTCGTCGACGAGGAAGGCTGCAGCGTACTTCTGGACCTCGGCGAGGGTCTGCATGCGTTCCTGCACCAGCGGCACCAGTCCTTCGAGGACCCGACGCTGCCCGTCGGTGGGCGGCGAGGCCAAGAGTGGGGCGAAGATCGGGTCGGGCTCGGCGTCGGTGACCGGCACGTGGGTCCCGTCGAGGTAAGGGACCAGGCGGTCGGCGAGTTCCGACGCCGACAGCTCTCGGATCCGGTCACCGTTGAAGTTCGTCAACTTGTCGACGTCGAAAGCAGCGGCCGACTTGCCGACCTGGTCGAGGCTGAACCCGGCGATGATCTCGTCCCGTTCCATCCGCTCGCGGCCGTCCCGCGGGGACCAACCGAGCAGGGAGAGGTAGTTCAGCAGGGTCTCCTGCAGGAACCCCTGACGGGCGAACTCCTGGATCGCCACCGACCCGTGCCGCTTGGACAGCTTCTTGCGGTCCTGTCCGACGATCATCGACAGGTGGGCGAAGGACGAGGGCGCGGTCCAATCCGACTCTCGGGCGGGGAAGCCGACCTCCTCGAGGGCGTCGTCGATCAGACCGTCCCTGGTCAGCAGGTCGTACAGGAACACCTGACGGGGCGTGACCGAGAACAGGTCTTCGCCCCGGCACACCAGCGTGACACCCTGGGCGACATCGTCGACCGTGTTGGCCAGCGGATAGGTCGCCGACCCATCGGAGCGCTGAAGGACCGGGTCGGACTCGTTCGCCCATTCCCAGGTGATGTCCCCGCGGACCAGGTCGGTGACCGTGATCGAGCCCTCCTCGGGCAGCGCGAGCCGAAGCGTGGCCGGCCGGCCGGCCGTGGCATCCGGCGTCGACGACCGCTTCACGACGGGCGGGAGGTCCTGTGACCGGCGCTGCTCGCGCCACGACTCCATCTCGTCACCCGTTCGGTCGTCGGGGTAGAGGTGGCCGGCATCGAGCAGTCGCCGCGCGGCTGCGGCGTGCAGGGCCGACCGCTCGGACTGCCGGTACGGGCCGTACGGCCCGTCCACGCCGACGCCCTCGTCCCAGTCCAGGCCAATCCACTGCATCGCGTCCATCATCGACTGCATGGACTCGTCGGTCGCACGGGTCGCGTCGGTGTCCTCGATCCGGAAGATGAACGTCCCGCCTGTGTGGCGGGCATGCAGCCAGTTGAACAGCGCGGTCCGCACGCTGCCGACGTGCAACCACCCCGACGGGGCGGGCGCAAAACGGACACGAGGCGTTGCGGTCACCGGACGGGCCTTCGACGCGGAGGGGCTACAGGATGGAACCGGGACGGTACGCGGCCGCGTCCGGATAGCGGGACCTCACCTCGTCCACTCGGGCAACGAACCTGTCGACCTGACTGCCAGCGGCCCCCACGAAACTCATCGGGTCGGCGAGCAGGTCCTCGACGTCGACGGTCCGCAGCGGCAGGCGATCGTCGGCCCCGATCCGGTCGGCGAGGTCGTTGTGCGCACGGCCTTGCTCGCGCATCGCCAGCGCGACCGCGACCGCGTGCTCCTTGATCGCCTCGTGGGCGGCCTCGCGGCCCACACCGGCCTTGACCGACGCCATGAGGATCTTGGTCGTCGCGAGGAACGGGAGGTAGCGCTCGAGTTCGCGGTCGATCACGGCCGCGTAGGCCCCCAGTTCCTGCAGGACGGTGAGGAAGGTCTCGAACATCCCGTCCACGGCAAGGAACGAGTCAGGGAGCATCACCCGCCGAACGACCGAGCACGACACGTCGCCCTCGTTCCACTGGTCGCCGGCCAAACCGGATGCCATGGTGAGGTAGCCGGACAACAGCACCCCGAACCCGTTGATGCGCTCGCAGGAGCGCGAGTTCATCTTGTGCGGCATCGCCGACGACCCGACCTGGCCGGGCTGGAAACCCTCGGTTGCCAGTTCCTGCCCGGCCATGAGTCGCAACGTCTTCGCCAGACTGCCAGGGCCGGCCGCGACCTGCACGAGCGCCGCGACCACGTCGAGGTCGAGCGACCGTGGGTACACCTGCCCGACGTTGTCGAGCGTCCGCGCGAACCCGAGGAACCGGGCGACGGACTGCTCGAGTTCACCGAGCCGGCCCTCGTCACCGTCCAGCAGATCGAGCATGTCCTGCTGGGTTCCGACCGGACCCTTGATACCACGCAGCGGATAGCGCTCGAGGAGGCTCTCCACCCGCCCGAGCGCCTGCAGCAGTTCCTCACCGGCGTTCGCGAAGCGCTTGCCGAGCGTGGTCGCCTGGGCCGGAACGTTGTGCGACCTCCCGGCCATCGGCCGGTCCCGATACTCGGTGGCGCGCTCGGCCAGCAGGGACAGCGCGGCGACGATGCGGTCGCGGACCAGTTCCAACGCCTGCCGCACCTGCATCTGCTCGACGTTCTCGGTGAGGTCGCGCGACGTCATGCCCTTGTGGACGTGTTCGTGGCCGGCGAGCGCGTTGAACTCCTCGATGCGGGCCTTCACGTCGTGGCGGGTCACCCGCTCGCGCGCCGCGATCGAGTCGAGGTCGACCTCGTCGACCGCCCGTTCGTACGCATCGATGACATCGTCGGGCACGTCGATGCCGAGGTCCGTCTGGGCGCGCAGCACGGCCAACCACAACTGACGCTCGAGCACGACCTTGGCGGTCGGGGCCCACAACGCCACCATGGCCTCGCTCGCGTACCGCGCTGCCAGGACGTTCGGTACTTCAGCCAACGGCCGACTCCATCTCGATGCCCCCGCAGCGTAAGCGGATCAGCCCGCTCGCCACTGCTCGCGCAGGATCGCATACGTGTAGGCGTCGGACAGCGCCTTCCACGACGCCTCGACGATGTTGGGGTGCACGCCCACCGTGTCCCACATCTCCACCCCATCCGTGCACGACACGAGCACACGGGTCACGGCGTCCGTGCCGTGCGAGGCCTCGAGGATCCGGACCTTGTAGTCCGACAGGTGCACCTGATCGACCTGCGGCCAGCGGCCCGCCACGGCGTTGCGGAACGCATGGTCGAGCGCGTCGACCGGACCATTGCCCTCGCCGGCGCCGAGGTGGCGCTGCCCATCCACGTGGACGACGAGGATCGCCTCGGCCGGGTATTCGGCGTGGCCGTTGCCGCCGTTGGCCGCCCCGTTACCGCCGCCGACCGACACCCGGAAGTGCTGCGTCTCGAACGGTTCGGCGTCCGGAGCCAGCCGTCCGGTCACCCGCCGCAGAAGCACCTCGAAAGACGCGTCGGCGACCTCGTAGGTCCATCCCTCCGCCTCGCGGTCCTTGACGGCCTGCAGGACGGTGGCTGCCTCGTCGGCGGTGACCTCGAGACCGAATTCCCTTGCCTTGAGCACGACGTTGGACCTTCCGGCCAGCTCGGACACCACCAGGTGCTGACGGTTGCCGACCGCTGCCGGGTCGATGTGCTGGTACATGTCCGGGGCCTTGGCGAGCGCCGACGCGTGCAACCCGGCCTTGTGCGCGAAGGCGGTGTGGCCCACGAATGGCTGACCTGACGGGGCGGCCTGGTTGCACAGTTCCGCGACGGCATGGCTGACCTCGGTGAGCCGTTCGAGGCGCTCGGGTGGCAGCAGCGCCACGCCGCGCTTCAACTGGGCGTCGGCCATGACCGTGAACAGGTTCGCGTTGCCGCACCGCTCCCCCAGCCCGTTGGCCGTGCCCTGGACGTGGTGGGCGCCAGACATCAGCCCGATCAGCGAGTTCGCGATGGCACACCCGCCGTCGTCGTGGAAGTGCAGGCCGACCTGGCACGGCAGGTTGCGGACGAACCTACCGACGATCTCGGCCACGTCCCACGGCATGGCCCCGCCGTTGGTGTCGCACAGCACGACGCATTCGGCGCCGGCCTCTGCTGCCGCCGTGACGACCTCGACGGCGTACTCGGTGTCGCGGGCATAGCCATCGAAGAAGTGCTCGGCATCGAAGAAGACACGGCGCCCCTGGTCCCGCAGGTAGGTGATCGATTCGGTGACCATGGCCAGGTTCTCGGCGCGCGGGATCCGCAGCGCATCGTCGACGTGGTAGCCCCACGACTTGCCGACGACGCAGACCACCTCGGTGCCGGCGGCGAGCAGACCCTGCAGCAGCGGATCATCGTCGACACTGTTGCTCGCCATGCGGGTCATGCCGAACGCGGTGAGCGTGGCATCGAGCGGCTTCTCGTCGCCGCTGGCGAACCGCTGGAAGAACTCGGTGTCCTTGGGGTTGGCTCCCGGCCATCCGCCTTCGATGTACTGGACCCCGAGCGAGTCCATGCGGCGGGCCACCCGGATCTTGTCGTCGACCGACAGGGTCACGCCTGGCCGCTGGGTGCCGTCCCGCAGCGTGGTGTCGTACAGGTCGAACTTGCCGTCGGGTGCCGGCAGTGGCGTGGTGCTCACGGTGGTCCTCGCGGTCGTGGGCGAGGCCGGAATGCGAGAGGGACCGGTGCGCCGGGCCCTGCTTCCGCAGCCCGGCGTCGCGCCGTTCTACGGAAGCGACGAAATAATGGCGATGCCGGCGGTCCGCACGGGGCCGCCGACGAGGAAGTGGGCCGTCGCTGTCATCACGGCAGGCAGGCTACGTCCGCCCTGCACCCGTGTCCAACCGGGTCAGCCCTGCTCACCCTCGTCCTCGATGCGGAAGCCGACCCGCAACGTGACCTGGAAGTGCTGCGGCTGACCCTCGCGGATCCAACCGCGGATCTCGTCGACCTCGAACCAATCCAGATTGCGGGTCGTCTCGGACGCCTTGGCGATGGCGCCGCGGATGGCGTCCTCGATGGACTCGCGGCTGGATCCGACCAGTTCGATCTTCTTGTAGACATTGTTCATGCGGCACGTCCTCCTCGGGCGACCTCGCGGGGAACCGGACCGTAGCATCAGAAGTCGACGGCACACCACGGCGCGACGTCGGTGCGCATGATCTTGCCGAGCCGCTGCACGGCACCGGGCGTTGGTTCGTCGATCCGTCCTGCGGCGTGAAGCGTCGTCGGTCGGTAGCCGCCGAGGAAGACGCTGCCGAGCACGCTGACGTCCATGCGCAGGTCGGCGGCAGCGTCCGTGCGCTCACACGACGACGCTTCGGGCGAGGCGTCGAGGAGCCATGTGCCCTGGTTGTCGGGCAGCGTCCGGTCGACGACCTCGAGCACGAGCCGGTCGGCCACGTCGTAGGCGCGGGAGGTCAGTGCCACAGGCAGGTCCAGCAGGCGCAGCCACAGTGGCATCGACGAACGGTCACGCACCTGACTCTCGTCGGCGAGCAGCAGGGGCAGCGGGTCGTCCGTCGGACGGTGACGAAAGCTGATCGTGGTGACCAGGTCGACCGACGCAAGGAACGCCACGAGGTCGGCGTAGGTTTCGGGGTCGGTGCTCGCGATGAGCGAGACCTTCAGCTTGCCGTTGGGAACGCGACCTTCCCAGTCGTTCTTGGTCCGGTAGATGGCGAATCCCTTGCGGGGAATCAGGGCATGCCATCGCTTGCTGGCGCCGCCCCGGTCCGCACTGGTGTCCTCGTTGATGAACCCGTCCCACCAACCGTCGCTCAGCGACATGGTCCCCGGATGCCGGTCGACCATCGCGTCGTAGATCGCCGGGAACTCGGCTCTCGCACGTTCGCGATCCACCAGTTGCACACGGTCCGCGCGTCCCATGCTCGCGGGCGCGGCGTGGCGAGAGTCGACCTCGAAGTCAACCGACGGCGCGCTGGGCCCGTAGCCGTACCGGCCGTAGATGCCGCCCTCGGACGCCAGCAGTGCGGCGAACGGTTCGCCGGCCTGCCTGGCATCGTCGAGCAGCGTCCCCATCATCGTCGTGAGCAGACCCTGCCGGCGGTGGTCGGACCGCACGGTGATGACGGTCACGCCCGCACAACCGACCCGGTCGCCGCCCGGTACGGCCATCTGGTACGGAAATGCGCCGGCCGTGGCGATCCAACGCCCGTCGTCGTCCTGCATCCCGATGAAGCGATCACGCGGCTGGAGCACGGACCGCCACCCGGGAAGATCCTCGTCCTCCAGCTCTGCGAGGAAGCCACGCTCGATCGCACGTGCCCAGTCGTCGAAGTTGTCGTCGGTCACGCGCTGCAGTTCGAAGGGCATCAGTTGGCCTCGTCGGGGATGTGCCGGCGTATGAAGCCACCGATCTCGCGATAGGACCAGGACGCCTCGGGGATCGGGAAGGCCTGGAAGACATGCCACATGCCGTGGAACCGACCGACCGAGGCGTGGACGCCGTCGCGACGGGCCCTGGACACCAGCCGCAGCCCGTCGTCGCGGATCAACTCGGACTCACCGACGTGGATCAGCATCGGGGGAAGGCCGGTCATGTCGGCGTACATGGGCGACACCAGCGGATCTGTGGGGTCCGCGTCGGCGTAGTAGAGGCTTGCGAGCACGGAGGCCAGTTGGGTTGGGATCTGCCCGAACATCACGTCCCGGCCATTGTTCTCTTCCATGGACGCACCCGTCGCCGCGAGATCCGTCCATGGGGACAGCCCGACGTAACAGGCCGGCTGCGGGAACCCATCGTCCCGCAGCCGCAGCAGCATCGACAGACCGAGTCCTCCGCCGGCCGAGTCGCCCGACACCGCGATCCGGTGCGGCGGGACGCCTTCGTCGTTGACGAGCCACTTGTAGGCCGTCACGACGTCGTCGAGCGGGTCGGGATAGGGATGCTCGGGGGCGAGTCGGTATTCCGGCATGAACACGCGCGCCTTCGCGATGAGCGCGAGCCCCCGCGCGATCCCGCGGTGCGTACGCGGCGACCCGGCCACGAACGCCCCGCCGTGGACGTGCATCACCACCCGCGACGGGTCCGAGCGGACGTGCGTGACCCATTCGACCGGGATGCCGTCAGCGTCGGCAGCGTCGAGCGTCACCGTTCGCGGGACAGGGCCTCGGGCAGCCAGCGACTCCATCCGTCTGCGCATCTCGACGGCGACCTTCGCCATGTCGTCCCTGGTCTCGTCACCCGTGAGGGCGTTCGATCCCCGCATCCGGGTGAGCGCTGCCGTGATCCCACGGCTGAACAGCCGCGCACGCAGCGAGATCGAAGGGGTGCTCACGGTCGGCTCGTCAGGGCTGGGTCAGCAGTAGGTCAGCCACGGCTCGTACTGGGGGATCTTGCCGGTGATGGCGTCCATGAAGGTCGCCTGGACGCGTGTCGTCACCGGGCCGCGCGCGCCGGTGCCGACGTTGCGGCCCTCGACCGCCGCGATCGGGGTCAGTTCGGCTGCCGTGCCCGTCAGGAAGGCCTCGTCGGCGAGGAACAGGTCGGTACGCACGAGCGACTTCTCGACGACCTCATAGCCGAGGTCCCGTGCGATCTGCATCACCGACGACCGCGTGATGCCGCCGAGCGGTCCGTCCGACAGCGGCGGGGTCGCGATCGTGTCGCCATCGACGACGAACAGGTTCTCGCCAGTGCCCTCGGCGAGGTAACCGTCCTCGGACAGCATGATGGCCTCGTCGTAGCCGGCCCGGAGTGCCTCGACCTTGGCCAGCGACGAGTTGATGTACTGCCCGTTGGTCTTGCTCGCCGGTGGGATCGTGTTCTTCCCGATCCGCCGGTAGGACGAGATCATGACCTTGACGCCCTTCTCGAGGGCTTCCTCGCCGAGGTAGGCGCCCCACTCCCAGGTGGCGATGGCCAACTGCGGCTTGCTCGGTAGTGGGTTCAGGCCCATCTCGCCGTAACCCAGGTAGATCACCGGCCGGATGTAGCAGGAGTCGTGGCCGTTGATGCGGATGGTCTCGACGATCGCGTCGCAGATGTCGTCAGCGTCGAACGGGATCCCGTCGAGCGGCGGGTAGACCTTGGCGGAGCGCAGCAGGCGTTCGACGTGCGGACGCAACTGGAAGACCGCGGGCCCCTGCCCGGTCTCGTACGCGCGGATGCCCTCGAAGACGCCCCAGCCATAGTGCAGGGTCGGGGTGAGGATGTGGACCTTGGCGTCGTCCCAGTCGACGAACTCGCCGTCCATCCAGATCTTGTCAGCGGCGGGAAGGGGCATCGGCTCGTCTCCTCCATGGTTTCGGGATCAGTTGCCGGCCAACGCGGCGAGGCGATCCCCGATTTGCTTCGTCGAGTATCCCAGACGGTCGGGGTTGCTGCCGCGCTCGGCCAGCCACGCGGCGACGGCGGCGTCCACGCGCTTGGCGGCGCCGGACTCGTCGAGGAAGTCGAGCATCATCCCGACGGCCATCACCGCGGCCGTCGGGTCGGCCCGGCCGGTGCCGACGATGTCGGGGGCCGAACCGTGGACGGGCTCGAACATCGACGGTCGGCGGCGTGTCGGATCGAGGTTTCCCGAGGTCGCCAGTCCCATCCCGCCCTGCACAGCCGCGCCGAGGTCGGTGATGATGTCGCCGAAGAGGTTCTCGGTCACGATCACGTCGAAGCGCTCGGGGTGGGTGACCAGGTACAGGCAGGCCGCGTCGACGTGGACGTAGTCGCGTTGGACGTCGGCGTACTCCTCGCCGACCTCGTTGAAGGTGCGCCACCACAGGTCGCCGGCGTGCGTGAGCACGTTGATCTTGTGGCACAGGGTCAGGTGGCCACGCCGGGTTCTGGCCAGATCGAAGGCGTACCGGATCACTCGTTCCACGCCGTGACGGGTGTTGACGGATTCCTGCGTGGCGACCTCGTTCGGCGTCCCGGGGTACAGGGTCCCGCCCGCGCCGGCGTAGACGGACTCGGTGTTCTCGCGGACCACGACGAGGTCACAACGGTCCGGCGTCAGCCCGGAGATCGGCGACGTGACGCCGTCGTAGAGCCTGATCGGGCGCAGGTTGACGTACTGGTCGAACGTGAACCGGATCTTCAGCAGCAGACCACGCTCGATCACCCCAGGCGGGACGTCCGGCGTGCCGACCGCACCGAGATAGATCGCGTCGAAGCTGGCCAGTTCGTCGAGGGTGTCGCTCGAGAGGACCTCGCCGGTGTCGAGGTAGCGCCGTCCGCCGAGGTCGTAGTCGACCCTCTCGGTCGTGAAGCCTTCGGCCCGTTCGACGACGTCGAGCACGGCCAGGCCCTGTGCCACGACCTCGGGACCGATCCCGTCGCCGCCGAGCACCGCGATCCGATGGCTCACATCACCTCGTTGTCGGGGGAGCCACATGCTACGCGCGCCAGCGTGGCGACCTCTACGCTGACCCCACGCCCAACCAGGGGAACATGCAGATGAGCGACCAGGACCCGACCTTCGGTGACGGCGGCGACCAGCCGACGCCACCACCGCCACCGCCACCGCCGCCTCCACCACCGGGTTCGAGCCCGGCCCCGCCGGCCTACGGCGCGGCCGCCGGACAGCCCGCGGACGTCGGCGTCCGGCTCGGCGCCCGCATCATCGACGCGATCCTGGTGGGCATCGTCAACACGGCGCTGATCCTGCCCTTCATCGTCGGCGCGATGTTCGCCGAAGGTGCGTCGAACAACCCCTTCTTCACGGGTGGGGTCAGCGGCGCGGCGATCGTCGCGAGCCTGCTGTCGCTGCTCCTCACGTTTGGCTACTTCATCATCATGGACACCCGGCTCGGCAAGACCGTGGGCAAGATGCTGCTGAACCTCGAGGTGAAAGGAGCCGCCGGTGGTCTGCCGACCGTCGAGGAGTCCTTCAAGCGCAATGCCTGGATGCTGCTCTCGATCATCCCCGTGATCGGCGGCCTCCTGCAGTTGGCCGCCGCGATCTACATCGCAGTGACGATCAGCAACAGCCCTGGCAACCTGGGCTGGCACGACGAGTTCGCGGGCGGGACACGGGTCGTCAGGACCACCTGAACGTGACCGAGGTGACGGCTGCGCAGCGTGCGCAACTCCGCGACGCGCTGCGCACCGCACACCCAGGGTGGATCGCCACCGGCGAGGTCCGCCTGCACCCCGACGGAAATGGGTTATTTCCCGCGGATGCGCGGGTTACTCGACATTCGCTCGGTGATCAGGCGTCGAGGAGGCCCGCTTCACCGAGGTCGTCGCGCAGTTGGGCCGCGTGTGTGAAGCGGATCGCTGGCATGCCGAGCTCGCGTGCGGCGTCGACGTTGCGGTCGCGGTCGTCGACGAACAGCACCTGATCCGGGGGTACCGCTTCGGCGGCGAGCAGACGCTCGAAGAACGCCGGGTCCGGCTTGCGCGCCCCGAGGTGGTACGAGGCGTAGACGGCACCGATCACGCCGTCCAGCGGCGCAACGACCTCGTGGATCCAATCCGGGTAGTTCGAGGCGATCACGCAACGGACATGCGCGGACACGTCCTCGAGCAGATCCCGCATGCCGGGCAACCACCGGTAGCCGGCGCGGCGGGCGCGATGGAACACCCCCGGGTCCACGGCGATCCCGGCCTTGGACATCCCCGCCCAGTACTGCTGCTCGGAGATCCGCCCGCACTCGAAGTCGGGATACAGACTGGGCAGGCGCCGCTGGAACAACTCGTTCAGCGGCATGCCGGTGGCTGCCTCGAGGGCCTCCTGATAGGGGTCCCGCACCAGCGTGTCCATGAGGTCGAAGGCGACGACGGACAGGCTCACGGGTTCAGGAAGTCCTCAAGGGTCGGCTCGAGGTCGTCGTACAGACCTCCGGCCACCACGCGGGTCGTGCCGTCCTCAGCGATGAACACCCAGGCCGGCTGGTAGCCGACACCGTACTTCGCCCATAGGGACCCGTCCTCGTCGATCGCGTGCGGGACGACGTCGAGGTCGTGCCTGTCGACGAACGCCTCGTGCTCGGCGTCGGTGTCCTTGCCGGCGATCCCAACGATGGTGAGGTCGTCGCCGAACCGCTCGATGGCCGCCTTCACGTTGGGTGCCTCGCGGTTGCACTGCGGGCACCACGGAGCCCAGATCCACAGCACGGTTCGGGACCCGGCCAGCGTCGTCCCGTCGATGGTCCCGCCGCCGACTGTCCGCGCCTGGAAGTCGAGAGCCGCGAGCGCTTCGGGGGCCGGCTCCGCCCCTGAGGACGGCGCGGACGTCGGCGCGGTCGTCGGCGCGTCTGTTGGGGGCTGCGTGGACGTCCCGGCCGCCGGTTCCGAGGTCAGGTCGTCGACCGCCGTACGCACGTCCGTCCTCCCGCCACAGGACATGGCCAGCAGCGCGATCGCGACGATCCCGGCGCGGTACGGTCCTGTACGCAATCCCATCGGCCTCGTCGACATCGTCCTACCGTACGTGCGTGTGGCGACTTCGCACCACGGGCAAGCTGCATCGAGTCTGGACCCACGGACGGCGGGACGACCCAACGGCCACTCGGGCCCAACGGGTGGCCGGGTACGGTCCGCACCGATGCGCCACTCCCCCGCCGATGTCCGACCCGAGGTTCTCGACCGCCTCGGGGCAGGGACCTGTGAGGTCTTCCGCTGGCTCGGCGTCGACGTCGAGAGATCGACCGCCACGTTGCGCTACGAACTCGACGGGTTGGGCGAGTTCGCCGAACAGTTCACCTTCGATGGGCTGGACCTCGCGGGCGAACACGACACGCCCGCCGTACGCGGGGCGCTCGACCTGCTGCACCTGACGGCGGGGATCTCCTACCTCAAGGCCGCACTGCCTCCGCGACTCGATCTGGGTCCCATCAGCGCGGACGATGAGCTCGCCGACCTGCTTCTCGCCCTCCTGGTCGACGGCCTCGGCGAGTTCGCCCACGTCAACGGCCTCGACCTGCGCGGCTGGTTCGAACTGCCCGACACCACGGAGGTCCAACCGATCGAGGCATCGGTGGACCTCGACGATCGCCCCCTCGTGCCGGTCGGCGGGGGCAAGGACTCGATCGTCACACTGGAGGCCCTGCGCTCGCTCGAGCCGACGCTGTTCGCGATCAACCCGCGCGGCCCGATCGTGCGGACCTTCGACGCTGCAGGACTGCCCACGATCGCGGTTTCGCGGAAACTCGACGAGCAACTGTTCGCCCTCAACGACGCGGGCGCCTTCAACGGCCACGTCCCCGTGACCTCAATCGTGTCCGCTGCCGCGGTCGTCACCGCCGTCGCAACCGGGCATGGCTCGGTGGCCATGGCCAACGAACGTTCCGCCGACCAGGCCAACCTCGAACTCGACGGCATGCACGTCAATCACCAGTGGTCGAAGGGCTCCGCGTTCGAATCGATGTTCGCGCGGTCGGTACGCAACCGCGTCCACCCCGACCTCGTGTACGCGTCCTTCCTGCGGCCGGCATCCGAGTTGGCGATCGCCGAGCGGTTCGCCGCACTCGGCAGCTATGACGCCGTGTTCAACTCGTGCAACCGGGCATTCCACCTGCGCGGCGAGACCCGGGAGTGGTGCGGCGAATGCCCCAAGTGTCAGTTCGTCTACATGGCCATGGCGCCGTTCGCCGGACGTGACCGGCTGGTCAGGATCTTTGGCCGTGACCTGCTCGACGACGAGGTCGCCACCGAGGACTTCGCGGCGCTCGCGGGCCTGACCGAGCACAAACCCTTCGAATGCATCGGCGAGATCGAAGAGTCACATGCGGCCCTGGCGTGCCTGGCCACCCGCGACGAGTGGCGCGAGTCGACGGTCGTGAAGGCGTTGGCCGACCGCCTCCGTCCCACCTGCACGGAGCTCGACGGGCTGCTGACCCCGCCAGACGCCAGTTCCCTCCCGCTAGCGTGGCGGCGGCCGTTCGAGGAGGCCTTCGGTGCGGCCCGCTGACCTCGCCAGCGCCCGGTCGGTCGCCGTGTACGGCTACGGGCGGGAAGGCAGGAGCCTCGTCCGTCACGTCAGACGGCACGCCCCTGGCGCCGATCTGGTGCTCGTGCAGGATGGCCCCGCAGACGACGAGCTGACTGAGGCAGCCGAGGACGGCGGGTTCGAGGTCGTCACGGGTGATGGCGTCGCGGAGGTCCTGACAGCGCGCCCGTTCGACGTGATCCTGCGCTCGCCAGGCGTCAGCATCCACCACGGTCCGCTGCGCGCCGCCATCGAGGCCGGGCGTGACGTCACGACCGGCCTGAACCTCTGGTTCGCCGAGCACCGACCCGACAACGTGATCGCGATCACCGGCACCAAGGGCAAGTCCACGACCACGACCGTGATCGCCCACCTGCTGCGCCGGGCGGGCCGTGACGTCCTGCTGGCCGGCAACATCGGCCTTCCGGTCCTCGACCTCGACCGCCGACCGGAGTCGGCGGATCACGTCGTCCTCGAACTGTCGAGCTACCAACTGGCCGACCTCGACGCCGAACTCGCGCTCGGCGTACTACTGAACTTGCATCCCGAACACGTCGACTGGCACGGCGACCACGACCAATATGCCGACGACAAGTGTCGGATCATCGAGTTGAGCCGGGTGCTCGTCGTCAACGGCGACGACCGGGAACTCGCCGCACGCGCCGCGGGCCACCCCGACCCACGCTGGTTCTCGGTCGCCGAGCGCGAGGTGCGCGCCGGTTCGGTGGCGCTCGCACGGGACGACCTGCACGACGCGCTGGACCGGTCGGAGCTGACCGGACTCCACCAGCAGTGGAACGTGGCCGCTGCCCTGGCCACGGTCGCCGAGGTCGGGGTGCCCGCCGACGACGCCCTCGACTTCCTCGCGGATGTCGTGCCGCTGCCCCACCGACTGCAGGTCGTTGCCGACGACGGCCGACGCTGGGTCGACGACTCGATCTCGACGATCCCTGAGGCGGCCGTCGCCGCGCTGCGGGCGTTCCCCGACGACCCCGTGACTCTGCTCGCCGGGGGCTACGACCGCCAGCAGGACCATGCGGTCCTCGTCGCCGCAGCGCGCGCACACGGCCGGGTCCGCGTGATCACGATGCCGGACACAGGCGTGCGCTTTGCCGATGACCTGCGGACGTCTGCGCCCGACGTCGAGGTTCACGAGGCCGCCGACCTCGAGGCCGCCGTCGCACGCGCTGCCGCCATCACAGCACGCGGTGGCGTGATCCTGCTGTCGCCGGCGGCGCCGAGCTACGGAAACTTCCGTTCCTTCGAGGAGCGCGGCGACCGGTTCGCCGAACTCGCCAGCACCGCCGAGGCGCCGGCATGACGCTCGCCTCCGACCCGGTGCCACGCGAGGACGACGGTCCGCCGCGGATCGCCGTCCTACCGAATCCGGTTCCGCACCTGGTCGAGGCGGTCGAGGAGGCGGGCGGCACGGTAGTCGATCCTGCCGACGCCGAGGCGCTGCTGTGGTCGGATCCGAAGAATCCCGGCCGGTTGGGTGATGTCCTCGCCGACCACCCTGGGATCCGCTGGGTGCAGCTGCCATGGGCCGGCGTCGAGCCCTTCGCCGAGGTCTTCGACACGAACCACGTGTGGACCTGCGGCAAGGGTGTGTACGCCGAGCCGGTGGCCGAGCATGTCCTGGCAATGCTCCTCGCGGGCTTCCGGCATCTCGTCGGCTACGCGAAGGCGACCACGTGGGGCACCGACATCGGCCGGAACCTGTTCGGCGCCGACGTCGTGATCCTTGGCGGCGGCGAAATCACGACGTCGCTGCTGCGTCTGCTCGCCCCGTTCGGGTGCGCCGTGACGGTGGTGCGCCGCCAAGACGTGCCGCTGGACGGTGCGACAGTCGTCACCAGCGACCGAGTCGACGAGGTTCTGCCCAGCGCCGACGCGGTCGTGCTTGCGCTCGCACTCACCGGCGAGACCGCGGGCATCATCGACGCAGCGCGGCTCGCCTTGCTGCCCGACCATGCATGGCTCGTCAACGTTGCCAGGGGCGAGCACGTGGTGACCGACGACCTGGTCGCCGCGCTCCGGGCCGGGACGCTCGGGGGCGCCGCGCTCGACGTCACCGATCCTGAGCCGCTGCCCGACGATCACCCGCTGTGGGAGTTCGACAACGTGCTGATCACACCACACACCGCCAACACCAAGACCATGGGGCGCGCGCTGCTCCGACAGCGCGTCATTGACAACGTCCGGCGTTACGCCGCGGGCGAGCCGCTGCTCGGCCCGGTCGATCCCGACCTCGGCTACTGATCATGGACGATCGCGACCCGATCGAGCGACGCGTCCTGGCCCGCGTGGAGCAGCTCGATCTCGATGTCGACGTCATCGAGATCGATCCCGCGCTGGCGGACACCGCGGACTTCTGCGCCCACTACGGGTTCGCACTCGAGGAGTCCGCAAACTGCATCGTCGTCGCATCGCGTGACGACGACCCGGTCGTCGCCGCCTGTCTGGTCCTGGCGACCACGCGACTCGACGTGAACAAGCGTGTCCGCAGACTGCTCGGGGTCCGCAAGCTGTCGTTCGCCCCGGCCGATCTGACGATGCAGGTCACCGGGATGATGATCGGCGGCGTCACGCCGTTCGGACTGCCCGACGACCTGCCGCTGTATGTCGACGCACGGATCATGGCCCTGGATCGGGTGATCGTCGGCGGCGGATCGCGATCGATCAAGCTGCACGTGCCACCGGCGACACTGACCGCAATCGGCGGCGAGGTCATCGACGGCCTGGCGCTCCCTGTTGGTTGATCACCCGGGCCGCTCTGACACGATTTCGTCGTCCGCGAGGGGGACGGAGCCGTCGATGTCGTGCATCTGCGAGTGCTGTGCGAGCAGCATGTCGGCGATCGGCGGGGCGTCGGGGTCCAGGAGATCGAGCCCGACGAGGTGACGGGTCACCGGACCTCCGCGTCGGTCGAACGAGCGCGCCAGGCTCAGGGCTTCGGCGGCCTCGTGATCCATCCGCTGGTGCTGCGCCAGGTGGTCCTCCCAGTTGTGCACCTGGAATACCTCGGTGACACGGTCGGGGTGGTCGGCGTCGCGGAAGAGTGACCACCGCTCGGCACCGGTCCGCAGGCGGTGTCTGCGGACGTCTCGCATCGCATCGAAGAATCGTTCCGCCTCCAGCAGGTCGATGCACCATGTCGTCTGGACAAGGACGGGGCTGCCCGAGACGGCCGAGACGTGCTCGGGGGTGACCCAGTCCTCGGGCATGCTCGGCGCGACGACGTCGCCGAGGACCGGGAGCGACATTCGCAGCGCCAGCACGCCCAGAAGCAACGTCAACGAGGTCATCGCTGCCACGGTCGTGGCCGAGCCGATCTGCTCGGCGATCGCGCCCGACGCCACGGCGCCGAAGGGCTGGACGCCAAGCACCGCAAGCAGGTAGATGGATATCGCCCGGCCGCGCACCCATCGGGGCGACATGAGTTGGACGGTCGCGTTCATCATCGTCAGTGTCCACACCCAGAAGAGCCCGGCCGCTGCCAGCGCGACGGCGGACAGCAGGGGGATCCGGGACAGGCCGAAGACCACACCGGAGACCCCGAATCCGATGATGGACAGCGGCAGCAGGTGGCGGACGTAGGTCCGGAGACGCTCGGTGGTCAGGGCGGCCACCAAGGCGCCGGCGCCGAAACTCCCCAGCAACAGCCCGAAGCCGCTGGCATCCATGCCGAGGTCGTCGGCGACGACGTTCGGGAGCAGCGTCTGGATCGATGCTGCCGTCAGCGCGAAGGCCGCAGCCACACCGATCGTCAGCAGCATCGGCCCCGTGAAACGCACGTAACGCAGGCCGGCGCGGGTCGATCTCCAGACGGTCGACTTCGTGGTGTCAGCGCTGCCAACCGCCGGAACGGCGAGGAGCGTCAGAGCGACGACGATGTAGGACACCGCGTTCAACCCGAAGGCGAGGTCCGCCGCCCCTGCCGCGACGAACGCGCCACCGATTGCCGGGCCGATTGCCCGCGCCACGTTGAATGCAGCCGAGTTCAGGGACACGGCGGCTGGGACGAGTTCGCGGTCCACCAGGTCGGGGACCAGTGTCTGGTAGGCGGGAACGGACACCGCCGACCCGACGCCCAGGGCGAAACTCAGCACCAACAGCGTCCCGGGGGTCACGTTGTCCTGCCAGGTCAGCACGGCCAGCACGGCGACGGCCAGCGCAGAGCCCCACTGACCGATCATCAGCAGGATCCGGCGGTCGATGGCGTCGGCGAGCGTGCCCGCCGGAAGCGTCAACAGCAGTCGGGGCAGCGCCAGGGATGCCGTGACCAACGAGACCATCAGCGGCGACCCGGTCAGTTCCAGCATCAGCCACGGGGCAGCCACCAGCTGCAGGAACGTGCCGAAGTTCGACACGAGCACCGCGCTCCACAGCAACCGATAGGACCGCACGCGCAACGGCGCGAACGTGGAGATACGGGACGAGGGTTCGGCGGACACGTCGGCATCGTGCCACACACGTCCAGGATCTGATGGATCGTCAGATACCCGATCGGCCATGGCATCCGCGAGTGGTCAGGCGACGACCGGGCGGTAGGTGGGGCGCGACTGTTCGAACGCGTCGACGTCGTCGCCGCGCTGCATCGTCATGGCGACGTCATCGAGGCCGTTCAACAGGCGGTGGCGCGTGTGTGGATCGATCTCGAACTCGGCGTCGATCCCCGGGCCCGTGACCGTCTGCGACTCGAGGTCCACCGTGAACTCGGCCGACGGGTCGGCCGCCACGACATCGAACATCGCCCGGACGGTCTGCTCGGGAAGGACCCCTGCGACCAGGCCGATCTTGCCGCAGTTGTTACGGAAGATGTCCGCGAAACTCGGCGCGAGGACGGCCCGGAAACCGGCGTCCTCGATCGACCACGGGGCGTGCTCGCGCGAGGATCCGCAGCCGAAGTTTCGGCCGGCGAGCAGGATCGAAGCGCGCTGATGTTCGGGCTGGTTCATCGGGAAGTCCGGGTTCGGTTTCCCGTCCTCGTCGTACCGCCACTCGTAGAAGGCGAACGGTCCGAAGCCGGTGCGCTCGATCCGCTTCAGGAACTGCTTGGGGATGATCTGGTCCGTGTCGACATCGTTGGCGTCGATCGGGCAGACGGTCCCGGTGACCTCGGTGACAGCGCGCATCTACAGGTCCCTCACGTCGACGAAGTGCCCAGCGATCGCCGCCGCGGCAGCCATCTGCGGGCTGACGAGGTGGGTGCGGCCCTTGAAGCCCTGCCGGCCTTCGAAGTTGCGGTTGCTTGTCGACGCGCAGCGCTCCTCCGGCGCCAACTGGTCGGGATTCATCCCGAGGCACATCGAGCACCCGGGTTCCCGCCAGTCGAACCCGGCGTCGCGGAAGATCTGGTCGA